>Ga0194053_10000089_pt1 | contig 66839 bp, 42 predicted proteins | sample SepL228m_MetaG_FD_161684 | JGI IMG/M metagenome (GOLD analysis project Ga0194053, IMG submission 161684) | Anoxic zone freshwater microbial communities from boreal shield lake in IISD Experimental Lakes Area, Ontario, Canada - Sep2016-L227-8m | ecosystem: Environmental > Aquatic > Freshwater >...
ACCAAAAGCAATTAGTCGGGTTAACAAAAATGGCTGCTAAATTAAATATGACTGTAATTCCCAATCAATAATGTATTAGATTGGAAATTAATAAACATTCACTGTCGTATATTTTACATCCGACGGTGCTGTTGCTTACACCGCTTTTGGCTTACTGCTGATTTAAGTTACAGACAAGACACCTTCCTTGCTTCGCCACTCGGTGTCAGTCCCTGATTTATACTCAAAATTTAAATTAGAAACAATGAACTACATTCGGCACTAACAAAAACTGTCAACTGTTTTTCACTTTTGCGTCGACAACACCCAGTCATCGGTGCGGAATGATGATGTTGGCAGGCCGGTTTTGCTGTATATGCTCAGCATTGGGGTTTCTGCCCATGCATAGCGGACGGCGGCGGGAGTCAATATGTCATCGCTCCAAACTACCACTTCATCGCCAACCTTGCGGGCGTGTGCCCAAACAAATTTTTTGTCGTCGCCGGCAATGGCAAATCCGGCAAGGTCATCGGCTCCCTTTGTCACCAGGCCGCCGTTAAGGTGGTCGAATGAAATACGGACTTCTTTGCCGGTAACTTTCATCTTGCTGTAGGTCGGGTTTTCGTAAGGCACTTTAAAACCGTAAACCTTTGCAAGGGCAACCTGCGACAAACGGCTGCCGGCTTCCTGCTTGTTTTTCGGGTGAATCTCGCCGCGGTCGGGGTGGTCTATCGTTACTGCCATGCCAGTGTTGGGCAGCGCTAAAGCGAAACGCTGCGACTCGCGCAGTTCTGCCCAGGTGCTATCCTTTGGATCCTTGGGCGGGGGTCCGACGGTGGCAATCTCCATAAACAGGAAGGGGAAATCGCCTTGTCTCCACGCCTTGCGCCAGGCGGTTATCATGGCGGGGAATTGGGTGCGGTATTGATATGCTTTGGGTGCGCTGCTCTCGCCCTGGTACCAGATAACCCCTTTCATTCCGTAGGGAATCAATGGAGAAATCATTCCTTTGAAAAGCACACCGTCTTTCTGCATGTTAATGGTATCTCTTGATGGACGCGGATATGGTGTCAGGTCTTTGTCTTTACGGGTAAATTCTTGTTTAAATTTCCAGGCGCCGATGAGTGAAATCTCCTGATCGGGTTTACCAACTGATCCAAGTGAAAGCGGGGTATCGGCGATACCGCCAAAGTCTCCCCAAAAACCGGGGTCTATTACATGCACGGCTATTAGAACCTTGCCTTCTTTAACTAACGCGGCAGGGATTTTGTAGCGTCTGCGAGTGTCGCCGCAATCCACCAACGGCTTATTGTCCCAACCGGTGTGGCCGATTAACGCACCATTCCAATAACTGTCGTCGGCCCAGGCGATGCGGCCAAGTTTCAGTACCAGTTCTTTTCCCTGCCATGCTGATGGAATGGTCACTTCCTTGCGGAACCACGCGCCGCCGGTGCCGGATATCGATGGGGTATATTTGCCCCAGGTATTAGGCACATCCAGGGTAATCCAGTCGGCATCAGAATAAAGCGGGTTTTCCCAGTCATGGTTTATTCCCATCCGGCTCTGGTCTTTCGGGCCATAATTAAGGATATCCTGCAGGTACTGGTTTTGCATTTGCAGCGCTTTGGCGTAATCAACGGTAATGACAGCACCGGTTTTCGGATCGGTCATCGGCGTATCTGTTGGAATGAATCCTTCAATTGCTGCGCCACCCCATGCGCTGACTATAAGTCCGATAGGTACTTTCACTTTCTTTTGCAATTCTCGGGCGAAATAATACGCCATGCCCGAGAACTCTGCCACGGTGTCAGGGGTGCAAACTTCCCAGTTGCCGATGATGTCTGGCGCAGGAACAGTGGTAGTGACCCTATTCAGGGTTATCATGCGTATAGTCGGGTGGTCAGCGGCGGCAATTTCTTCTTCGGCGTTGCCGGCTTCCTGTACCATCTTCACCATGTTGGACTGACCGCTGCATACCCATACATCGCCAACCAGAATATTTTTTACCTTAATAATTTTATCGCGCCATTGTACTGTCATCACATAAACGCCATTAACCGGCAACCATGGCAGCAGCGCATTCCACTTGCCGTCCTTGTCTGCTGTCGCGGAAACTTTCTTTTTATTGATGGTTATATGCACTTTCTCGTTAGGCGCGCACCAACCCCAGACAGGATTTTTCTTGTCGCGCTGCAGCACCATGTTGTCGCTGAATATCGCCGGCAATCGCAACGGTGCGGTACTGGTGTCGATTGCTTTCCCATCTGCTGTTCTGTCCAGCAACTGGTATAGCAGCGGGTTCATCGCGTTGGCCCAAACTGCATATCCATCTGCTGATGGATGAAGGCCATCGGAGAGCAGCTTAAGCGAAACATTGCCGTCTTGCTGTAAAAAATTAGCATTGATATTTAAATAGAAGATTTTATCATTATCTGCCAGTGCAGGTAAAAGCTGGTTAACGGCATTAATTTTGTTCATGATGGCGGGATTCTCTTTGGTACTGCGCGGGAAAATACCCAACAGCAGCACTTTGGTATTTGGTGCTTTCACCCTGATGGTGCTGATGATTGCCGCGATGCCGCGCACGGTATCTTCCGGTTTTAAATATGGGACGCCGCTGATGCCATTGGTTCCTATCATCAATACGGCAACTTTCGCCTTCACCCCGTCCAACTCGCCATGGTTGGCACGCCACAGCACCTGTGGGGTAGAATCACCGGATATGCCGCAATCCACCGCACCCAGCGGTACGTAATATTTATCCCAGGTATCCTTGCCGACGGTGGTAAAATAATCGGTGATAGAATCACCCATAAATATAACTTCCGCCTTGCCGGTGCTGGCCTGCGCTATTATCTGCTTGTGGTGATCAAACCAAACCGGATACGGCCCTTTGTCATTATGCATGGTCTCAGGGATTTCTGGATAGAAAACATTATCTGCTAACGAAGCAAAGAAAAGGCTGGAAACCAGCAAAAGAAAACAAAAAAACCGAAAAATCATATCATACCACCTGCACATATTTTACCATATTGACACCATTGTGTGTGTTATGACGTGAGAAATTAGAGGGGTCGGGGGAAGTCGTGATGGTTGAAGTGTCTATATCTGAAATTTAAATAGAGCGCCGACTGGAAGTCGACGCTCCGCAATGATATTAATGTCTTTGACTACTTTTTCTCTGGGTTAATAACGGTATACGACACCGTTTTGCTGCCGAACATGTTGCATTTGGCGGTTACTTTAATGACATCACCCACTTTCGCGTCTATCAGCGTATAGCTGGCGACCTGTTTATCCAGGTCGGTCTGACTGGTGAATTTTTGAGTGATAACCTGCACATCGTTAATCAACACATCAATTTCACCAATGTAGTGAACCTTCGCGTCTTTTACCTGATGCAGCGCAGTAACATTCAGCACATGGGTTTTTGTATCCAGCGTTACCTGAATGTCGCTTGGGGGATGAGCCATAACCGCGGTTGAACCCAGCAACATACCAATCGCCAGGGTAAATGTAAGCAAAATTGTTCTCATTTTAAAAATCTCCTTTTTTATGTATTACCCTGTATGGTTAAATGTAAAACGTGGCGTCACCGTCCCGGTGAGGATGAGATAAAGAAGAAAAATACAAAGTCATATTCTTTAAATTCAACATCAGTCGGATATGTCAAATCCGACCGATCCGACCGATAAATTCTCACAGGCAATCGCGAAATTTTGCGGCACCGCGATGGTACAGGCACATTCCTGGCTTCGCCACTCGGTGTCAGTCCCTGAAAAATCCTCATTCCTCAATTTCCAGTAGAACTTTCTCACCCGCCAACTTGCCGGTTGCCCAGGCTATTTGCAGGTTGTAACCGCCGGTGAAGGCGTCTACGTCTAATATCTCGCCGGTCAGGTACAGGCCGGTTACCAGGCGTGACTGCATGTTGCCGGCGTCTACCTCGCGAGTATTAACTCCGCCAGCGGTGATGATTGCTTCGTGGAAACCGCGGCTTTTTTTCACGTGCAACGGCAGGCATTTCAGCAATTTTACCAGTCGCCGCCGCTGTTCGCGGGTGATGGTATTCACCACGGTGTCGCCGGGAATTTCTGACATATTTACGATTGCCGGTATCATTGATTTTGGCAGCAAGTCGTCCAGCGCGTTCATGTAGGCACGGCGATTGTACTTCTCAAAATCTTTCAGCACCCGCACATCCAACTCATCTTCGGTCAGTCCCGGTTTCAAATCTATCTCGATATGCGCGTCAGGATGGTCCAACAGGTAACGGCTGGCAGTGATTATCAACGGGCCAGATACGCCGGTGTGGGTCAGCAGCATCTCCCCGACTTCGCGGTAAATCTTCTTTTTTTCGGTGCCGGCCACCGTTACGGCGACATTTTTCAACGCCAGTCCGGTCAACGGGTGTGGCCAATCCTCAACTGTGTCTAATCCCACCAGCGATGGGCGCGGGGTTACCATGGTATGGCCAAAAGATTTTGCCATGCGATAGCCATCGCCGGTTGAGCCAGTGCCAGGATACGACATGCCGCCGGTTGCCAATATCACCGCGTCAGCGGGATATTCTTTGCCGCGGGCGATAATTCCAGTCACTTTATTTTCTGAGGTGGTGATAGAATCAACCGGCATATTCATGGTGAATTTCACCCCCAACTGCCGGCAGCACCGCTCCAGTGCATCCGCCACATCATCGGCGTCATCCGATACCGGAAAAACCCGCTTGCCTTGCTCAACCTTCACCTCTACCCCGATTGAGGTAAAAAACTCCATCACTTGCTGAGGGGTGAAATGGTATAGCGCAGGACGCAGAAATTTCGGGTTGCCGGGGATATTTTTCAGCACTCCCTGCACATCGGTGTCATTGGTTATATTGCAGCGCCCTTTGCCGCAAATACGCAGTTTTCTGCCGGTAAGGGCGTTTTTATCGAAAACATTCACCATTAATCCGCGTTTGGCAGCGAAATATGCCGCCATCATGCCGGATGCGCCAGCGCCAATTATTATCACTTTGCGGGTTTCCGCCATAATTATTCTTCCAACTTTTTAAAGATATCTTTAGCTGCGTCATTATCGCCGGTTAACGATAATATTCTGGCTATTTCTCCACGCAGTGCAAGCATATCCCGCTCATTTCCCTTTAACACTCTGCCGTATTTCACCACATCGTCATATTTTCTTTTAACCAACAGCACTGTACAGAAATCTATTATGTATGAATATGAAGTTTTAAATGCGTTCATATCAATTTCTGCGCCACGCCGGAAGGCTATTTCGGAAAGATTCAGCAATTTTTGTCGGCGAATATCACCGCTTCTAAATAATCCCAAGTATAATTTTCCGGCTTCCATATACGGCATTGGTGAATTAGGCGCAATGTGTATGGCTTCCTGTACAGATTTTTCTGCGCCGGGCAGGTTGCTTGTCATCATCATAGTTTCTGCTTCCAGCACTCGCACCCCGGCGCTGTTTGGCTCAAACTTTTTCAACGCATTTATATAAATGAAGGCTTTATCCGGGGTGCTAAACTGGAAATTCAGTATTACGCCATTTCGCAGTAATAGCCAGTCGCGGTAATAAACCCTTAATCCCTCGTCTAATGCCGATTGCAATGCTACCCGCGCAATCTCTTTGCTGCCGTCATCGGCGGCATATTCATAGCACGTATCCATTAATCCTACAATATGGCGATACACCACGTTATCCGGCATCGGAATACTTTGCAGCAGGCTGATAGTATCACCCGCCATCAAAGAACCGCGAGTGCTGTTGCCACCGATAACGGCGTTTACCTGGTCGATTTCTATTACAGCGCGATTCAGTTTGTTGTTGCTGTCTATCGCAACCAGGGTGACGATGGCGATAATGGCAGCAGTTGTATACAGCAAGCGCGGCAACATTACCGGTACCACTTTTAAATAGAAATTCTTATTGCGCAGTGCTATCAAGGTAATTGACAGCCATACTAAACAGGTTATCGAGGTGTTGTCGTAACTGAACAGGTTCGCGATACCCCAGGTGGTTAACGCACCGACAGCGGTGAAAATCACCGCATCCTGCATGCCGCCATTTTTCCGCACCACGCCGATAATCGATAATTTCAGCCATATTAATGCCGCAATTCCAGCGATGCCCAACTCGGCGAGAACAAGCAGGATGATATTATGCGGCAAAGAGTCGGAATGATCTTCGTCAAGCATTACGCGCCGACTATTGCCATTTGACTCTGAAGAGTCGCTTAACGGGCGGAACTGCGGCGAAATCTGCTGCGCGGAGTCAACTCCCCAGCCAAGAATGGGGCGGGCAAGGAACTCGTTCCATGCCGTGCGCATATATACCACACGGGCGCGGGTGGCGTTGTCACCCTGGATCAGCGCGGTAATTCGACCGCGGGTTTGCGGTATCGCGAATATCAAGGCGGCGGCCACCACTATCCCAATTATCGCACTGATTGCCAGACGGCGATTTTTCATAGCGAAATATACCACCAGGTATATCGCGTAAATAAACAACGCGACCCAGGCGGCGCGAGCATTGGTAAGTATAACCGACAAGGTTAGCAAGCCGGTAATGATATAAAACAGCGGTTTTTTTGTAATCATTGCCGCACCGATGGAGAATGGAATGCAAATGAGCAGGTAATTGCCCGCGAACATCGGGTTGAAAAATGTGCCGGTCAAACGTACCGCCGACATGGTGGCAAATGATTGAAAGATGAAGAAATCCATTAATCCCAATATGGCAGCGATACCTCCACCAATAGCAACAGAGATAATCGCCGTATGAATCAATTCGTCAGTGTCCAGTAATTGGTACAGGCAAAACAGCATGAATATTCCCGCCATCCATTGCGACAACAGCATATTTTCTGACCATATCTGGGTATGAAAAACCTGCATTTTCAACGGACTGAATACCGCACTGGCAAATATCACCAGCAGCAGCACTACCAGCGGAGCCGTCATTTTGCCCGGCAGCCGCAACCGCCTGATATCCGCAATCTTTAATCCGCAAATGAAAATTATGATAATAAAGAAGAACAAAAACAAAATGCGCGTCGGAACATTCCCCGCATTCATGATATCTTTGCCAAAATAAAAAATTGGCAAAATAGCAAAAAAAGCAGCAATAACCCATTTTACAAACAGGTTCAAATTGCTCCCGGTATTAATAACTTTAACATCGCTCTTTCTCATGTACCTATTTTACCAAAAAGAAGCAAATGATGTATTTGTAATTAATAATTAATAGAGGCTCTTGCAAAACCTATTTTATCAAATGTTTATGTTGCAGGTTTGTAGTAGGCGAAAACCACCCCGACCTTCGGCCACCCCTCCTTGGCAAGGAGGGGAGTTTAAAACAACAGTTTTGATTACTAAAGCAGCTTTTATTTTATCAAGTAACTATCATAATTCCCCTCCTTGCCAAGGAGGGGGTAGGGGGTGGTTGGGTTTATTATATATTTAGTATGGTTTTGCAAGAGCCTCAATAATTACGAATTAACGAAACCTGGTGCAAAATAATTTGTTATTTGCAAGAATCTCTATAATTTTTAATTTTTAATTTTGCATTTTTAATTTGCCATTTACCATTTGCCATTTGCCATTTACAAAATGATATAATTACCCTATAAAGAGGTGCGACTATGGCTAATGTTGAGATTTTCTATTTTTCTGGTACTGGCAATACTGAGTTGCTGGCGGAGGAATACGCGGCGGTTTTGTCGGTTTGCGGCTGTGCGGTGGGGTTGAATAAGATTGAGAAGTTCACCTTGTCTGGTGCCGCGCCGCAGGTTGCCGGTGATGTTATTCTGGGCATTGGCTACCCTATTCACGCTTTTAACGCTCCCAAAATTGTCTTTGACTTCATCAAATTATTGCCTGCCGGTGACGGCAGATCGGTATTTTTATTCAAATGTCCCGGCGATTCGTTTGTTAATGGCGGGTCTACCGCGCCGGTGCGGGAAGCGCTGACGAAGAAAGGGTATCGCGTGCAATTGGAAGAACTGCTGGTGATGCCGGGAAATATTGCCGCTGCTCACCCGCCTGCGTATGCGCAGGCATTATATAGAATAGCCCGTGATAAAATAGCAGCGTCATGCGCCGACCTGCTGGCCGGCAAAGAAAGGCTGCAGCAAAATAATCTGCTGGAAGATATATTCACATCATTAAGTCGTGGTGAACAGAAAAACGCTTATCGGTTGGGGAAATATTTCTACACCCACGAATCCTGTACCGGGTGCGGGTGCTGCATGAAAAACTGCCCCACTGACAACATCACCATCGTCGGCAACCGACCAGTTTTTGGCAAAAAATGCATCGCCTGTTTCCGCTGCGTATACTTGTGTCCGTCGTCATCAATAACCCTGAAAAACATCTCAAAAGTAATCATCCCCACCGGATACAACATCAGGCAAGCCTTGCGCGAACCCACCGGCCCACTCGACCAGCCAGCATTCGATAAAAGATTCAAAGCGTACAGGGATAAGATGCTGGGAGAATGAAGAATGGAGATATAGGTATTAGTCAGTTAGCAACCAAATCCGAACAAAAAAAGTTATGATTTTGAAATAAGAACTGCATATCGTCGAAAACCACCCCCCGCCCATCCTTGGCAAGGAGGGGAGTTTACTTTTATCGCCTATTTTTCGGCAACTTGTCGAAGTGACCTATTCTGAAAACTGAAAACTAAAAACTAATGACCTTTTCCCTTTTCCCTAATCCCTTTCCCCCTACTCCCTATTGACACAACCGTCGCCATACAAATACTATTCATTTCAGAGAATTGAGTTAAAAAGCAGGTTTTTTAAAATGACAAGTAAAAATGTTCGATATGATTCGCGGTCGTTTATTGTTGATGATAAGCGGGTTATGCTGATTAGCGGCGAGATGCATTATGCGCGGTCGCCGCAAGAGTTGTGGCCGGCGTTGCTGGATCGCAGCGTTGCCTGTGGGGTTAACTGCATCGCGTCATATATATTCTGGAATTTTCACGAACCGAAACGGGACGTGTATGATTTTTCCGGCGATCGGGATTTGGGCTATTTTCTGCAGTTGTGCGAGGAACGCGGGTTGCACGTTATATTGCGCGCCGGACCTTACTGCTGCGCGGAGTGGAACTTTGGCGGCTACCCGCCATATCTGATAGATGAACCGGGCATCACTATCCGCACTTACAACCAGCCATATCTGGACCGGGTTGAGAAATATTTCGAAAAATTGACAGCGGTTATTCGTCCGCACCTTGTCACCAATGGCGGGTCGGTGATACTGGTGCAGGTGGAAAATGAATACGCCAACGTCGCCAAACGATACGGCGATGACGGCCAGCGCTACCTGGCGTGGATGGCAGATTTGGCAGTCAAGCTGGGGATGGATGTGCCGATTATCATGTGCGAAGGCGGCACCGAGGCGGCGGTAGACACCGTGAACGGTTTCTCGATTTCAGACCAGCGCCTTGCCGAATTTCGTCATGAACATCCTGAAATGCCGATAACCTGGACCGAGTTCTGGCCGGCATGGTATGACACCTGGGGTTTCCAGCGCCACTATCGCGACCCGCGAAATATGGCACGGCATTTGCTGCGCTTCATTGCCCGCGGCGGGTCGGGGTGGAACTATTACATGTGGCACGGCGGCACTAATTTTGACCGCAACAGCATGTACCTGCAAACCACCGACTACGGTTTTGATGCCCCGATAGATGAATTCGGACGCATATCGCTGAAAGGCGCGTACCTGTCGCGACTGCACCATATCCTTGCCGATAACCAGCAGGTAATTCTGACCGGCGAGTGCAACACAGTAAAACATGATGACGGCAGCGAAGAGATAATCTGGCAGCTTGACGGCAAAAAATTGACATTGCGAATACATGGCAAGAGCTATATTTTAACCGTAGACGGCAAGGTGAAATTTGACGCAGAATGCGACTATATGGCAGTGAAAGACAACTATTCTTCACCAGCATGGTCGACATTGGAACCGTTGCAAAATTGGCTGTGCCACCCGGAACCATTCCCGCAGAACCGCGCGGATGCCATCACCGCGGAACAGCCGGTAGAACAGCTATTGCTGACCCATGACGACAGCGATTATTGTTGGTACAGCACCAATATTTCGGTTGATGCCGACGGCCCGGTGAAGTTGTTGATTCCTTACGGCGGCGACCAATTCTATATTTATATCGATGGCAAACTGGCAGCATCTTCGCAGCCGCCGTTCATCGAGAACCGTGGTTCCACCATGCCGGGCGGCAGCGGCCCGGTGGCGAACGACTTGGAAACCCTGATGCGCGACGGTTTTCGCCATGAGTTCACCTTTGATTCAACAGCAGGAAGCCATCGAATGGACATCCTCGCCTGCGCGTTGGGATTGATAAAAGGCGACTGGCAGATAGCCGGGCCGATGAATACCGAGAAAAAAGGCATCTGGCAGCCGGTTTCTATAAATGGCAAAGAGATTTCCGATTGGGAGATGCGTCCATTCCTGCACGGCGAGAAAGTTTGCGTTGCCGACTGGCAGCCGGTGAGTGATTCAACTAAGCCATGTACCTGGTACCGGACAGATTTTGATTTATCGCTGGAAATGCTGGCATCAGACGCGGATTTCCGCATTGATATGACCGGCATGGGAAAAGGCAAGCTGTTCGTCAACGGCCATGCCCTCGGCCGCCACTGGCTGATAATCGGCGATGGTTACGGCCCGGACGGCACCTGGCTGGACCGCGAGTTGGAAGGCATCTACCTGGGGCCAGAAAATGAGCCAACCCAGCGCTATTACCACATCCCGAAATGCTGGCTGAAAGAAAACAACCGGATTGTCATATTCGAAGAGCAGGAATATACCCCAAAAGAAGTTATAATTCAGTCACGAACATATTGATACCGTAGGGGCAGGTTCTAAACCTGCCCCATTTAAACCTGCCCCAAATAAGGTAAACTCGATAAATGAGATTATTCATGAGGCTATTTGTAATATCGGTCATATTATCAATAACGACTTTTGCCAACGCTTTTATCATCAACAACGAAGCTAATGCAAAAATACAGCAAACCCATCATCTGGCAGTGATAAAACTAAGCGAAGACCGTGCTGATGTGGCGGTGTATATCAACTTCACTGGCATTCCCGCCGGAAAGAAAGTCACCTACATTTTGCCGTTCATGTATAAACCGGAAAACTTCAAAATAGCCGAATCAAGCTCGATGGGGTTTTACGCCGATTATATTCAGGATGTAGACAAACAAATTGATATTCAGAATGACATAACAAACAGAAACGGCTCGAAAATATTGCAAAATGCCTGGTCGTTGCCGTTATCGATACCGATTATGACAAAAAGAGAATTCTGGTTAAAAGATGAAGAAGAGTTTGTTAATCCGTATCAAAATGAAAAATCAGCAGATATCAAAGCAAATTTGGATGAAATAGTAACAGGTGATTTAAATAAATTAATTCAGCAAGACAATGTAGTTAATTATCGAATGACACCATATTATGCCAAAATCACTTTAACAGGTGTTGCAAACAAAGAAAAAACAGGAAGAGGAGTTGTTATCACATTCACTCACCACAATTTAACGAACAGTCAATATGAGTATCCTTTGTGGATTAGCGATATGGCAAAAATTCCTATTCTGACAGATATTTATATGACATGTAATAAAAAATTAACACTTTCGTTTTTCACACACTTAAACTGTAAAAAAGTCGCATATAATCAATTAGCAAAAGTCGCAACTAATTATTTCACTAATGGTTCATTAAAATCTGACGAAGAAATCGCATCTGAATATTATTCTCGAAACTTTTCCGTTTTCCACATTGCATGTTTTAAAGCGAAACCTGACCAAAATATTTCTGCTACTATATTTAACAAAAAACTTTCCTGGCGATATCAATTTGCTACAGACATGACTAATAGATCATATGCTGCATTTATTCTCCTGTTAGTCGCCATATTTTCATGGATGGTAACCATTCCATTCTTAATCAAACCGCATTGCAACAAATACCCGGAAAAATCTATCTGGAAAGAATTTTTCATTCCATATCTTATCATCCTCGCCTATCTTGTGCCGATTAATGCCGTGATAATTACGACAATGGCAGAGCCATTTTACGGATTTATGCTGGCGATTGTGTTTACTGTTGCCCGCTGCTCATCAATATTCACCGGCGACAATCCCGCGCCACCGGTGGCAAAGTTAATATTGCAGCGTTTCGACTTGCCATTCCCCTGGGAAGAAAAGATACTGGCAGGCAAATGCTGGCTGCTGTCCACCGGGTTGTTTATCTGGATAACGCAGATGCTGTATTTGGCGGCACGGTAAAAACTTTTTTCAAAAAAATATTTTCTCCGCTTGGACTTGGTTATTAGTGTGTGATATAATTCTCTTACAGCATAAATAGCGTTATTTGCAGAAAATCTTAAATTATCGACCGGCGCGTTATGACTGGAGAGAGAAAATGTCTACCATTCCATTTGTCCATCTTCATGTCCATTCAGAATATAGTTTATTAGACGGAGCCACGCGAATTTGTCATCTCCCCAAGATGGCGAAGGAGCGCGGGATGAACGCTGTAGCGGTTACCGACCATGGCAATCTTCACGCGGTGGTAGAGTTTTATCAGGAAGCGAAAAAAGCTGATATCAAGCCGATTATAGGATACGAAGGATACCTGTGCGCGGACCGCACCGAAAAAAGGGATGGCAAAAAAAATACCGACCACATTATCCTGCTGGCGCGCAATAATGTCGGCTATCACAACCTTATTAAACTGGCGACCCGGGCTAACCTGGAAGGATTTTATTATACATCACGGCTTGACCACGAATTGCTGCGGGAATACGCGGAAGGGCTGATTTGTCTTACCGCCTGTATCGGCGGCGAGATTCCCCAGCTTATCATAAACAACAATATCGATGAAGCGCGGCGAAAATGCAGCGAATACCGTGAACTGTTTGGAGCCGACGGATTTTACCTGGAATTGCAGGACCACAACACCCCGACGAATAAAATATATCCCGACCAGTTCAAGGTTAATGACGTATTGCGCGAGTTGTCGAAAGAACTGAAGATACCGCTGGCTGCCACTAATGACACCCATTTTAACAGCCGCGACGATTTTGACGCCCACGAAGTGCTGGTCTGTATCGGCATGGGCAAGACAGTTGCCGATCACCGCAAGGGCAACTTCAGCTATTCCAGCGAGCATTTCTATAAAACGCCGGAAGAGATGGCGGATGTTTTTCCCCACGATATGGAAGCACTGGAAAATACCGCCAAAATCGCAGAGTTATGCCATGTGGAAATAGAACTGGATAACCCGCAATTGCCGCGGTACGAAGTCCCGGATGGTTATGACACTAACACCTACCTGCGCGAGATTTGCCAGACTAAATTAAATGTAGTATTTGCCGATGATGAAAAGAAACGCACCCAGGCGCAGGAAAGAATGGATTATGAGCTGGACATTATCCAGCAAAAAGAGCTTTCCGCTTACTTCCTGATTGTACGGGACTTTTTGAAATGGGCGCGGGATAACGGCATTCTGGTGGGCATCCGCGGTTCCGGCGCCGGTGCTATCACATCTTACCTTACCGAAATCTGTCCGCTGGATCCGCTGGAATACGGACTTTGGTTTGAACGTTTCTTGTCTGTCGACCGTTCAACCATGCCAGATATTGACTGCGACTTTGAAGACAGCCGCCGCAGTGAAGTTATCGACTATGTAGTAAATAAATACGGCGCAGACAAAGTGGCACAGGTAGCGACTTTCGGGACATTAAAAGCGAGAGCGGCGGTGAAGGATGCCGCCCGCGCGATGGATATTCCGCTGCAAACCGCCGACCGGTTGTCAAAGCTGATTGGAAACGCGAAAAGTTTAAATGCCGCGCTGGAAGAAATACCCCAGTTAAAAGAGTTGTATGACACCGACCAGTCGGTACGAGTGTTGATTGATATGGCGAAAAAGCTGGAAGATATCGCCCGGCATTTTGGCACCCACGCAGCGGCGGTAGTTATCGGCCGCGACCCGCTGGTCGATCTGGCGCCATTGCAGCGCGCCACCGAAAAAAACGGCGGCGGCATCATGACCCAGTGGGAATATCCCAAGGCAGAAGCCGCCGGACTGGTGAAAATGGATTTCCTGGGTCTGCGTACTCTGACAGTATTAAAAGATGCCATGAAGTTCATCGATAAGAATTATGGCGTGCAATACAACCTGGATACCATGAAACTGGACGACCCCAAGGCATACGAACTGATGTCAAAGGGTATCACCGCCGGGGTATTCCAGCTTGAATCCGTGGGGATGCGGAACAACCTGCGCAAATTGCGTCCTGACTGCATCACCGATGTTATCGCCATGGTCGCGTTGTACCGTCCGGGTCCAATGGCAGAAATCCCCCGCTTTATTCAAGGCAAACACGACAAGACCACCATCACTTACCTGCACCCCAGCCTGGAGCCGATCCTGAAGGAAACCTACGGCGTTCTTGTTTACCAGGAACAGGTTATGGCAATAGGCCGCGACGTCGCCGGCCTTAACATGGTAGATTCCAACAACCTGCTTAACGCGCTGCGCAAAAAAATGCTCGATAAAATGGCAAAGTTGGAACCTACATTTAAAGCCGGAGTAAAAGAAACATCAGGATTTAATGATTCACAGGCGGATGAGTTGTGGGAAAGATTGCAGGAGTTTGCGAAATACGCGTTCAACAAAGCACATTCGGCCTGTTACGCGGTGGTGGCATACCAGACGGCATTTTTAAAGGCGAATTACCCGGTTGAGTTCATGACCGCACTGCTGACCAGTATCTCTGATTCAAAAGATAAAGTGAGCCTTTATGTAGCGGAAGCGCGCAAGATGGGCATCGAAGTGCTACCGCCGGATATCAACAAATCAGAAATAGGATTCAGCATCGAAGAAGGCAAGATTCGCTTCGGACTGTCCGCCATCAACGGCGTTGGCGGGGCTGCGTTGGAAAAACTGCTGGTATCCCGCAATGAAGAGTCCGAGTTTGTCGACCTGATGGATTTCTGCTGCCGAATATCTTCGCAGGCATGCAACCGTAAGGTAATCGAAGCATTGATAAAATCCGGCACTTTTGACAGCCTTCCCGGCAACCGCGCACAAAAATTGGCAATTCTCGACCAGACAATGGAATGCAGTTCATTAACCGCCCGCGACAAGGCAGCCGGACAGAGTTCGCTGTTTGGCGAGATTGCGGAAACCGCTAACCTTACCACGCCGCAAATGCCTGACCTGCCCGATCTGGACGAAAATATCAAGCTGGATATGGAACGTGAAGCGCTGGGTCTGTATGTTTCCAGCCATCCGCTGTATACCTGCGGCGATACTCTTGATGAATACCGCACGAAAGCGGTGGAAGAACTGTCTGACCTTAACGACGGCGACGAGGTGATAGTCGGCGGTATGCTGGTAGGAGTGAAAAACTTCCTCACCAAGGCCGGCAAGCAGATGGCTTTTCTTAACTTGGACGACCTGACCGGGAACGTGGAAATAACCGTATTTGCCGATCGGCTGGAGAAATATGGCCAGTATTTAAACCAGGACAGCATTGTGCTGGTGAAGGCTACCGTTGACTTGGGCGGCAGCAAAAATAACGCGACAGTGAAAGACAGCGACGACGATGCGGATGTTGAAAAAGCGGAAGCAAAGCTGATAGCGGTGGCTATTGCGCCGGTTGACGACGAAGACGCAATCCAGCAAATGCAGCAGGCATCGCCGCGGCGCGGACGCGGCGGTAATGGATTTAACGGGAATGGTTATGGTAAAAACACCGCACCTGCGGCTGCATTGCAAGAATATGTGCCATCATTTAAAAGAAATAATGATGACGCGCCGCCGCCTGACCCCGATGCGCCATGTTCTATTTGCATCGACGAATCAGTGTTCCCGCTGGACGATTTGCAAAACCTGTTCGCGATTTTAAATAGCTGCAAAGGCCAGTCGCCAGTGCAGATAGAAATAAATACCCGCGGTCGCCGTCGCCGCTGGCAGGTTAATTTGACTATCAATAAAAATATGGCAGAAAAAATGCTGAATAAATTACAAGGAATATCAGTAACTATTCAGTGATGCTTTAGCAGTTTTTAACCACTAAAAATTATTTAATAACTGTGTAACATTTAAAGAAAGAACAACTCCCCTCCTTAACAAGGAGGGGGCAGGGGGTGGTTTGGATTGAGATTAATCTTTTAACCATTACCACCCCGTCCTTCGGACACCCCTCCTTGGCAAGGAGGGGAGTTGTATTTATTATAATATTTCATCATATTCACTAAACAATAAGGTTAGTATTAACGTTGAGGGCATATAATGGGAATAATTCAGGAAATATCTACGCTTATTCGCGCTCGATATCCAATTCTTTATTTGATATCTTATGAGGAAGAGCGGGTTACGGAAGCGGTGAAGACAATCGCGCGGGAAGCGCGCCGTTCGGTATACGTGTGGTCAGAAACAATGGGACTGCAGCCTGCAAATGGCGACAGTAAACTGCGCACACCGGATAAACAGACCCAGGATCCGTTTAACGCCCTGGAAGTAATTCGCACCACCAATGAAAAAGCTATCTTCATACTGCAGGATTTTCATCCTTACCTGTCCGCAAATTTTGCCCATCGCATTTCAGCAGTGCGTAAATTGCGCGACCTGGTCGACCAGTTGCACACCAGTTATAAAACCATTATCCTCATCAGCCCGGTACTGGAATTGCCTGCCGAATTGGAAAAAGACGTCAACGTAATTGATTACCCGCTACCCACTCTGGATGATATGGATAAATTGCTCACCCGGGTGCATGAACAGGTAAAACAAGCGGCGAATATCGATATTACCCCAACTTTGCAGGAACGGGAAATGATATTAAAAGCAGCGCTGGGACTGACCCTGAATGAGGCTGACAACGTATTTGCCCGCTGCGTAGTGGAAAAGAAAAAGTTTGACATTGACCTGATAGTGGCAGAGAAAGAACAGCTAATCCGCAAATCGGGACTGTTGGAATATTACCATGCAGTGGCTGGCTTAGATGATCTGGGCGGGTTGGACTTGCTGAAAAGCTGGCTGCAGCAGCGACGCAACGCTTTCAGCAAAAAAGCGCGCGATTTCGGACTGCCCGCCCCGCGCGGCGTACTGCTCACCGGTGTACAGGGATGCGGCAAATCGCTGGCGGCAAAAGTAGTGGCGAACTTATGGCGAATGCCGCTGCTGCGCCTGGATATGGGCAGATTATTTAGCAGTTACATCGGGTCGTCAGAAGATAATGTGCGGAAAGCTATTAAAATTGCCGAATCGATATCGCCAGTGGTTTTATGGATAGATGAAATTGAAAAAGCGATGTCCGGGATGCAGAGTTCCGGGTCGGTTGACGGCGGCACCACCGCGCGGGTATTCGGTTCGCTGCTCACATGGATGCAGGAGAAAACCGTTCCGGTATTCGTGGTCGCCACCGCAAACGATATCACCGGTCTGCCGCCGGAATTATTGCGCAAAGGCCGGTTTGATGAAATATTTTTCGCCGACTTGCCATCTGCCGAGGAACGCGAACAGATACTTAATATCCACCTGAAGAGAAGAAAACGCGATCCGGGCAAATTCGACATGAAAAAGATAGCCGAATCTGCCGACGGGTTCAGCGGTTCGGAGTTGGAGCAGGCGATAATCGCGGGATTATACAACGCCTTTGCCAAAGAGCGCGATTTGATGACCGAAGACTTGATAGACGCGATAGAAGAAACCATTCCGCTGTCGCGTACTGCGGAAGATAAAATTATGGCACTGCGCGAATGGTCGGCAATGCGGGCGCGTCCGGCAAGTGCCAACCAGCGCGAACGTACAGAAACCGCCGTCAAAGAGTTCCGCGGCCGTCAATCGGCAGCGATGATGGATATGTTTGAAGCCAGTGATGAGTAAGATTTAATCTGCCGGAAATACAACGGTGGTAGAGTAGAAATAGAAAGCATTAATAGAAAAAATGACTCAAAATTAATGAATATAATTTTGTAGGGAACGCCGTCCCCGGCGTTCCGCTCGAAGCAAGTTGTTGAGTCACATGGACATAAATTAACATAATATAATTATTGAATACTTAATAAATATCAAATATTGATACAGGATTTTTTATGTATAGTTAAACAAATATAGTTTGACATCTTGTGACATGAGATGTAGCATTATGTAAATGTTGCACTAAATGTCACAGCTTGTATCGCAGCAATTATGGAGGCATATCAATATGTCTAATAAATTATCTGATTCCTGGCAGGTTAGCTGCCGCGGTTTTGATGCTGAATCTTTAAAGAAGTCTATCCTGAATAACCTTGAGTACCGGTTGGGAAAAGGGATGAAAAGGGCGACTGAATACGATAAATATCTCTCTGTCGCGTATTCTGTAATCGAGCGAATGCTGGAAAAATGGATTTTAACCCAGGATAAGCATGGTGAAGTTAAGCCTAAACGCGTTTATTACCTTTCAATGGAGTTCCTGATGGGACGTACTCTGGGCAATGGGCTGATTAACCTGGGATTATATGACCAGTGCCAGCAAGCATTGCAGGAAATGGGTTTGGACCTGGAAGAACTTCGCGAAATTGAGGTAGACGCTGCTCTCGGCAACGGCGGTCTGGGCAGATTAGCGGCATGTTTCCTCGATTCTCTCGCGACTCTTGGACTTCCCGCCTTCGGTTATGGCATCCGCTACGACTACGGCCTGTTTCACCAGAAAATTATAGATGGCCGTCAGGTGGAGATTCCCGACAGATGGCTTACCCTTACCAATCCCTGGGAAATAGCCCGACCTGAATACCAGTATCCGGTACGTTTTGGCGGGTATATAGAACATCAAATAGAAAGAAATGGCACCCGCAAATCAGTTTGGCATGACTCGGAAGAAGTTTACGCAATTGCTTATGATACTCCGACGCCAGGTTATGATACCAACAGCGTGAATACTTTGCGATTATGGTCGGCTAAATCTTCAGAAGATTTCAATTTGCAGGATTTCAATTCCGGTGATTATTTTGCTGCTGTAAATAAAAAAGTGACATCAGAAAACATCACCAAGGTACTGTATCCTGATGACAGCAGTAAAAGCGGACGCGAATTGCGCCTGCGCCAGGAATATTTCCTGGTATCTGCAACGATGCAGGATATCGTTTTCCGTTTCAAACGCGAACATGGCACACAATGGAAACTGTTTTCGTCTAAGGCGGCAATTCAACTGAACGATACTCATCCGGCATTAGCGATACCGGAATTAATGCGCATTCTGGTTGATGATGAAGATTTGAAATGGGAACGAGCATGGAATATCTGCACTGATACTTTTGGCTATACTAACCACACGTTATTGCCGGAAGCATTAGAAACGTGGTCGGTTGACATCATGGAATCGCTGCTGCCCCGCCACATGGAAATCATCTACCTGATTAACCATAATTTCATGAAAGAAGTCATGCGTTATTATCCCGGTCAAATTGACCGGATGCGTCGAATGTCTATCATTAATGAAGAAGGATTAAAGTCTGTCCGCATGGCACATCTTGCGGTAGCAGGCAGCCACAAGGTTAATGGTGTTGCCGCGCTGCATTCACAATTAATGACCGATACCATTTTCAGCGACTTTGCCGCCATGTCTCCGGGAAAATTCACAAACATGACTAACGGTGTCACTCCCCGACGCTGGCTGCGCAAGGCAAACCTGGGGTTATCCAGTCTGATTACTGACGCAATCGGCAACGAATGGGTGAAAGATTTAACCAAACTTCGCGACTTGGAAAACGTCGTAAACGACGCACAATTTCGCCAGCAGTGGCGCGAAGTAAAACATAACTGCAAATTGCCGCTGATTGATCTGATACAGCACGATACCGGGATTATTCTATCACCATTCACCATGTTTGATGTACAGGTGAAAAGAATGCACGAGTATAAACGCCAGCTTCTTTTCGCGCTTTTCATCATTGCGGAATACCTGCGCCTGAAAGAAGACCCGAACGCGATAGTCACCCCGCGCACCTGTATAATAGCTGGTAAAGCTGCGCCAGCCTACCACATGGCAAAGCTGATAATCCTGCTTATCAACCGCATCGCCGACACGATTAACAACGATATCGACACTCGCGATTTTCTGCGATTGGCTTTCGTCCCCAATTACCGGGTCTCAGCCGCGGAAAAAATTATTCCCGCCGCTAACCTGTCCGAACAGATTTCCACCGCCGGCAAAGAAGCATCCGGCACCGGAAATATGAAATTCGCATTAAATGGCGCCATCACCATGGGTACTCTTGACGGAGCAAATGTCGAGATACTCGGTGAGGTGGGCAAAGATAATATCTTCATATTCGGCCACACCGCCCCGGAACTGATGACAATGCGCCGCGAAGGATATGACCCGCAAACATATATCGAAGAAAGCGAGATATTGCAGCGTGTTCTGCACCTGATAGACTGCGATTTCTTCAGTCCGGGTGAACCGGGTCTGTTCCGGCCAATCTTAGATTCAATACGCCACCACGACGAATATTTCGTCATGGCTGACTTCATGAAATACCTGAAAGCCCAGGACGATGCCGGCACCGCCTACCGCGACGTAGAAAAATGGACCACCATGTCCATCCTCAACGTCGCCCGCTCCGGCGTATTCAGCAGCGACCGCACCATTAATGAATACGCCACCGAAATATGGGACGTTAAACCAGTCCTGATTTCATCAGAAAATGAATGCAACAAAAATTGCCCCTGGAGTTGCGGGTAAGGGTATAAAAATTTTGGGAGTTGAGCAAGGTTTAATAAAAAGTTATCTACAATAAATAGTCACCGTATGAAACTGGGCGGGAGCCCAGCTGATTTTCTTGAATCTATCATTTTTACCACTTGCCAATCAGGAGATTGGCGTTCCCAGGGGGATAGCCGGGCTCCCGCCCAGTTCCATACGGTGACTGTATTTTTCAAAATACATCTAATTTAAAAACGTAGAGACGCAAGATTTTGCGTCTCTACCTGATTTCTCAATATTATGATTAAAAGAGAATACCAAATTTCTCTCTTCTCTCCTCACTCTTCTCTCTTCAATTATCCGTTTTTCTTCTCGAATTCTTTCATGAAGTCGGCGAGTTGTTGTACTGCTGCCAGCGGGACTGCGTTATAGATGCTGGCGCGGATACCGCCTACCGAGCGATGGCCTTTCAGGCCTTCCATACCGGCGACTTTGGCTTCTTTCACGAACTTCTCTTCCAACTCTTCGTTTTGCAGGGTCCAGCAGATATTCATGATGCTGCGGCAATCTTTTTGGGCTACCGGGGTCCAGAAGGTGCTGGAATCCAGAATGTTGTACAACATGCCGGCTTTCTCTTCGTTCACTTTCTGCATCGCCTTGATTCCGCCGTTTTCAATCATCCATTCGGTGACTAATTTTATGATATAAATCGCCCAGGTGTTGGGGGTGTTGTAGAGCGATTTTTCTTCGGAATGAGTTTTGTAGCGCAGGAAAACCGATACGGTGTCGGGGCAACGTTCAATGAGTTCTTTCTTGATAATCGACAGTGCCATGCCGCTGGGTCCGATATTCTTCTGGGCACCGCCGTAAATCATGCCGAATTGGTTCACGTCAATCTCGCGGCTCATAATTTCGCTGCTCATGTCGGCAATTAACGGCGCTTCGGTGGTGGGGAATTCCGGGAAGCGGATGCCGCCGATGGTTTCGTTGCTGCAGATATGCACATAAGCCGCGCCGGGGGTGAACTGCAGTTCGCCTGCGCGGGGGGCGCGGGTATATTTTTCAGCCTTGTTATCCCAGATGGTGTTAACGTTGCCGATCAGTTTCGCTTCTTTGATAGCCTTGCCAGCCCATGCGCCGGTGTGCACATAGTCCGCGGTTTGTCCCGGCAGCAGCAGGTTCATCGGAATCATCGCAAATTGCAAACTTGCGCCGCCCTGCAGGAATAATACTTCATATTCGTCAGATATTCCCATCAGCGATTTGATATTTGCCACGGTTTCATCGCATATCGCCATGAACTGCTTGGAGCGATGGCTCATTTCCATTATCGACATGCCATAACTGCCAAACTCAATTAATTCTGCCTGGGCTTTCTGTAAAACAGGCAACGGCAGTGCCGCCGGTCCAGCATTAAAATTCGCAATTCGTGTCATATTAATCAATCCCCCTTAAAAAAATATCATTACAAGTGGTCTGTTATTATACCTTTATAGGGTGGATATTTGCAATATTTAGAAGGAATTAGGGGGTAAGGTATTAGGTGTTAGGGTTTAGTCAGTTAATACCTAAGAACCTAAACCCTAACACCTTGTCCCATTTCAAATTATTCTTTTTTCTTAGCCCTGCTCGGTCGCACATACTTGGGCTTTGCTGGTATTGCTTCCGGCATAACTTCTTCTACAACCGGCGCTGCGACTGGTGTTTTTTTTACGACTGCTTCTGCCGGAGCCGGTTTTGGCTTGGCGCGGCTTGGGCGTGGTTTTGCGGGTGTTTTTGGTTTAGGTGCAGGGGTTTCTTCAACCTTCGGGGCAGCTGCTGCCGGGAATGGTTCTACTACCATGGGTGCTGCTGCTATTAGCGGCAGTTCAATCACTTCCGGTTTTTCTTCCACCGTTATAGGCAGTTCTTCCACCTTTGGTGCAGGTTTTGGTTTTGCCGCAGGTTTTTTCGCCGGTGTTTTCTTTTTCGGTTTTGCTGCAGCTTTCGGTTCGACAACTGGTGCCGGTTCTGCTGCAACAACTGTTTCTGGTTCGATTTTCGGCATTTCTACCGATTTACTATTTTCGGCAATTTCGGCGGTTTCGGCGGCGCGGAATATATCCATTGCTTCATCAACGGTTAATTCCGGCATGCCGATTTCCTGCAATTCGTCAGCGGTTTCCGCTTTATGCTGCGGTTCATTGCTGCCGCCCACATTGGGATTGCGTTTGCGCACTTTTGGTCGCCGGCGCAGTGATAACGGTTCTTCTTCCGCGTCAGGGATGAGTGATGCGGTCAGTTCAGATATTGGTACAGCAACTGGCACTGCAACTGATTCAACGACTGTTGGCGCAACAACTTCTGTGGTTAATTCCGCAAAGGTTTTTACCGCTTCCGGCAATGACGCGCCAACCACATTTAACTCAGAATGAATCAACAGGTTGATGATGTCATCAGTTGAATTGTAGATGACGAAATCAGTATCTTCCGGCAACTGCTCATCGGTATTGGAATACGCGGTGGGCAAGGTTTCCGTTGTTATCGCGCTTGCTTTGCGTTTTTTGCGACGGCGTTTGTTGCGCGACTTGCTGACCGGTTCATCCTGCATCGGAATGTCGTTGTCATCATCGCCCATTTCCATTGGAATATCTTCTTCGTCAATGACAACACTTTCAATTATCTCAGTTACAATTGCATCATCGGCAATAATCGCTTCATCCTGACCGCCTTTTCCTTTGCGTTTGCGCTTGCGTTTCTTTTTCTTGTCAGCGTCTTTTTCAACGACGACAGGCTCTACCGGTACGGGAGCCGCTGCCGGCACAAACGGCTGCGAAGCCGCTTGCGGAGAAGCGTTTCTCGGTGTCCGATAAGTCGCTATAGGGGTCGGTGGGGTATCTGCGGTGATATCTTCCGGCACTTCCACGGCGGTGGGAGACAATACCGGCCATTCCCGCGGCGGGGTTGATGCCTGTTCTTCGCGGAGATATGGCGGCAGTTTTGACAATGAATAAAATGTTGACGGTTCAACGTTGAGAATCGGTGCTCTGCCAAATACTTTCTGTTCTTTAGCCAGCGGTTCTGCCAATGCTATCGAAGTGCCGACATCGGTAATCTTCACCTTTACCCGTGAGCCAACCGGCGCGTCCAAATCCGGTACAATGACGAATATTCCATTTGCAATGCCAATTTGGTCCATTGATACATCGGGGATAGGGTTAATTACCTGAATTTCCACAACGTCGCCATCTTCCAATGCCGGTACCGCCAACAGCGCCTGTTCCATGGTGACGCGGTTGATTTCGTAGGCGTTGGGGTGAAAATCGTCGTCAAATCGAAGATAAATTGACTTGCCTATATATGCTTCCAGGTCGCGATGCGCTTCGCCTTCGTACCCCAGCATATCCGCGATTACCCGTGAATGTGCCCGCACCAGGTAAGCCTCAGCATCCGGGTGGGTAGCGTGCAGGGCGGCGATATCGCGGTCAACACGCAGTGCCATGGTAAGGGCGTTTTGCACCCGGCCAATACCGCTGCAGCAGGGGCATGGTTCAGTCAGCAGACTGTGCATTGATTCGCCGGTGCGCTTGCGCGTCATTTCTACCAGGCCAAGGGATGATATATTATGGAATTTTATCTTTGCGCGGTCTTTCTTTAACGCGTCGCTGAAAGCGGTGATTACCTGCTGGCGATGGCGCGGGTTATCCATATCGATGAAGTCGACAACGATGATGCCGCCTAAATCGCGCAGACGCAACTGGCGTGCAACTTCGTGGGCAGCCTGCAGGTTGGTGGTCAGCACTGTCTCGGCCAATTCAACTGAGCCGATGAACTTGCCGGTATTAACGTCAATCGCAGTCAACGCTTCCGCCTGGTCAATTACCAGGTGACCGCCTGATGGCAGCCAAACCTTGCGGCGCAGCATTTTTTCAACTTCTGGTTCGATATTATAAGCGTGGAAAATCGGCATTTTTTCATCGTATAAAAATACCCGTTCCTTCATCCCCGGCGCAATCATCCCCACTAATTCCAGCGTATTTTCAAAAGCGGATTCCGAGTCGATGACCAGACGGTTGATGTCTCGGGTGAAAGAGTCGCGAATAAGGCGCGAAATGAGGGTAAGGTCGCCGTGAATGAGGTTGGGATTTTTAGTTACCGCTGCTTTCGCTGTAATGCGGTCTGCCATTTCCACCAGAAAATCCATATCGGCTTTCAGTTCTTCTTCGGTTCGTCCTTCAGCCTCGGTACGCACGATTAAGCTGTAGTTGCCGGGTTTTAGATTGGCGGCGATAGCGCGCAGGCGCTGGCGTTCATGCGGGTCTTCAATCTTGCGCGATACTCCGCTATGACCGCCGCCGTTAAGCATCAGCACCATATAGCGGCCGGGCAGCGACAACCGGGTGGTTACCCGGGCGCCTTTTGTCCCCATGGGGGCGCGCATAACCTGCACCAAAATTTCCTGATTAGCTTTCAAAAGGGTGGTAATAGAGGGCATGCCGAAGCGTTTGAATCGTCCGCCGCCTTCATCATCATCTTCAGAAACGATGTCAGACACGGCGAGGAAGGCATTTTTTTCAATACCGATATCGACGAAGGCGGCATCCATACCTTTAAGCACCTTGGTAACGCGGCCTTTGTAGATATTTCCTACAATTTTCTGGTCCCGCTCAATATGCAGTTCCATCAACCGGCCATCTTCAAGAATCGCCACTCGCGATTCCATCTCGCCGGCATTTACAATAATCTCTTTTAACATTAATTAACCTGCTTTTCCGGCTGCCCGCACCGCATCAATTGCGGGGGCTTCCGGGTAAATTTTTAACCACGCGTCATTCTGCGCCGCCACCACCCCAATGCAGATGAAGGGGTAGGTCTGCGCCAATGTGACGCCCGCATTGCTATGCGGTGAACCGTTATATTATCAGCAGGTAAATTCATCACTGTCAGAGCTTCATCTGGTCGTATCACGCCGTCATTACTGATGCGAAAAACCATTTCCAACTCAGCACAATTCTTATCTGCTGACATTAATCTTACATACTTCACCAATCGCCGCGCATCTAATTGTTGCGTCTTATTTTCGCGCTTTCGGGTGAACATGATACTTTTTTGCGCTATAAAATTGCGAATCGAACTTATTATTTCCCCACCGGATGGCGGGTTTTGCAACATAATAGTGTAGACCGACTCGTCAAAAACCGCTAAATCCGTGTCGGCTGTTCCTGGGTTTACCTGCCAGCAATTAATGATCTGTAAACCTTGCGGTAATTCCAAACTCAGCTTGCGACGGATTTCACCGGGATCCTCCGGTGTGGTTAGTGAGAAGATACAGCGTTCATCATCACTGGTAGCACCAACAGCCAGTGGCGAACCTAATAGCAAACCGCGCCTGCTACTGTCGATTTCTATCCCGGCCTTATTCGCTGCATCCAATAAAATCTGCTTTATTTCTGACAACGTCGTCTGTGCCGTACTGATGTCTCGCCGATATCGGCAATGTATTTGCTGCATCCTGTCTCTTTCCGTATACATAGTATCATTAATATTCCAAATTTTCAAATATGGGTGGAAAGCGTCACCGGGACGGTGACGCCACGTTTGCTAAAACATTTGTTAAAACAGCGAACCTGTTCCGGTGCCGTCGTCTTCTTCCAACGTATTGGTTATCTCTTTTGCCCGATAGCCGTCAAATATGAAACCGTTGCCTATTATTGATAGTGTCGTGGCGATGGGAGGGATTTGGGATTCTCCCTTTTGAGAGAAATCCATCTCGCTGTTGAGGGTGCCAAGGGGTACTGTCATGCGCGGCTGCAGCAATTTCACCGCCTGCAATGATTCAGCGTGGGACATTCTGCCATCCAGCGGCATCAGGACGCATTGCGGGTGGAATGATTCGCAGATGGCACTGAACTCGCCGATGAATTCGGCATTGCCAGTGTGATACAGCGCCAGGTAATCGCTTTGAATTAAAAAACCCAATTTTTCGCCGGTTTCATCCTGGTACGCCGGTGTTGCTACTATCCCCAGACCAGGCAGGTCAAACCGGGCGCCGGGTGATAATGCCACCGACCTGTCGCCTGCGATGCCGGATGACAACAGCGTTTGCCGTACCGATGCGGAGCCTATTATACGGGCGCTGGTACGATGAGCTATTTTCGCCAGTTGTGCGCTATTTATTTCTTCGCCAATCAGTATCAGGTCAACCTGGGTCAGGTCTTCCGGGGTCAGCAAGGTGTCTTCATTGAACTCAGGCATGACGAAAATGAGATATTTATGGGTCTTGATAACCACAGCCTGTCCGCCAACCCGCCATATTCCGGCACGGCCTGCGGGTACTTTGGTATCATTAATAATAGTTGCAATCTTCAGCGCATCGGTCCCAAACCTGCCGGTATTCACCACGGCATTGCCAATAGTCAATTTTATCGGCAATTTTATCGGAATATTTGGCGGCAATACCAGGGCATTGCCTTGCCCGTCTTCTGCCAATGGCCCTTTTGTCGCCAATGGCTGTATACGCAGGTAATTATCGCTGCCAACTTTATCGCGATGCGCCATTACCACCATATTCGGCAGTAAATCCACCGGAAACTCGATTTTAATATCAACCGGCATGTCGGCGGGACGAAAAGCTGCCCAACCGTCGCGCAGTCCCACTGCCATTGATTGATAAGGGGTGGTTTTAATATCGGTGAAATTAATCTCGCCAGTAGTCGGACCATCGCCAGTCATCAGCGTCAGCATTTGTGATGGAATGATTAATTTGTCACCGTCAGCAGCGCGCAGGGATATCGCTGCCGCCCAGGTTACCGGCATCGGCCAGGCACCGCTATTAGTGATAATGTCCTCAACTATAATTTCTTCCATGCCTGCGGTCAGAGAAACAACCCGGTCGACGGTTATCGTCGCGGGGATATGCCGAACCATACCGCCCAGGGAATGAGAAATTGAAGTTATGGTACAAGTCATCTTCACGGCGACTGCTTCCGGGGTATTCAAGGTGATTTCCGCTTCCCATTCATTGTTGGTCAGTAATTCGCCGTCTGCCAGTAATGACGGGAAAGCCGCGCACCAGCCGCCGCGAACATTAAATCCGCGGGCGGGGGGCGGGTGATGCAGGAAATCAGTCGCCAAAATCTCGCGTCCTAATTGACGATAATATAAACTGCAGATGCGACCGCCATATTCCGGCAATATAGAAATGCGGAATATGCCGTTATCTAATACAAATGCCCGCGCTCCGTTCAATGTGCTTTCGTGCGCGGAGCATTTCCTGGTTAAATGAATATCGTTTTGGTTTAACAAAAGTTATCTCTTTCGAGGTGAATTTTATAGTACGCTGCTGTATTTATACCCTATCATAAATGAATGTGTCAGAGTGCTGCCTTGTATATGGTATCTGGTGTAAGTAAAGGTAATATTTTTGGTTTCAATGCCAGCACTGTAAGAATGTCGATTCATACCGCCGCCATTAACGTAGTCGGCGGACAATTTTAACATGTCATATTTGCCTTCAACACTTGCCATGGTGATATATTCGTTGCTTGATTTCCGCAATAATCCAAATGACGCACTCATTAATTTATATGGCGTAGATGCTGTTGCCACTGCATAATATTGAACTTTTCGTTTGGAACCGAGATTTTGCAGGCCGATAGCAATTGACGGCAGTGTTCCACTGTCGCCATTATTATATTGATATTTTGCATTATATACAGGTTTATTATCAGAGCCGTAATCAATACCGGTTTCAATACCACCCATCAATCCAGTCTGCAGTCCATAGGTACTGCCGGTAACAGATGAATCTAATCTGCCGCTTCCGTCAAACTCATAGGAAGCACTGGTTTCGCCAAATTGCAATACCTCAGCATTTGGAATTAATGCTGTACCGGTAGGTGCAGAAAAGGCTAACAACGGGAACAACAATGCTGCCGCTAAAAAGATATATTTCATACATTCATCCTCCCAAACGATTTCCATACATATTGTACTTCCATAGTCATATAATGGCAAGATGGCGCGAAAGGTATTGCAAATTGTATACAATTATGTCTTGTCTAATTCAGGTTTAAAGCCTAACCCAAATAAATTGGACAAGTGTTAAGTTTTCAGCCTTCAGTTTTCAGATATGCCTTGTAAAGGCATTTTAATGAGTAACCCCAGGCGCAAGCCTCACCCTTATACACATTTATTTTAATGAAAATGTTGGATGACAGTGGTAGGGGAATTGTCCCCAATTCCCGCGATGAACCGGAATAATGATATAAAAAAGCGAAATAACGACAGATTTCTCAATTGGTGTTGTATTTTTCAACCTTTTTTGTCGTTACAACTTATTCTTTATTATAAGAAAGACGCGGTCGCGGGAGCTGAGGACAGCTCCCCTACCTTTACCAGATATTTCTGAATTAAAAAGATGTAAATATGCACCATTCTTATCCCCTTCCCCTCAAAAATAAACTAATGCAGGATATTTGTGTCTGATAAAGAAGTTAGTTATTTGAATAAATGAAAGATATGGTTTGTAGATGAAAAAAATTAATTATATGATGTTTTTTAAGTGGGCCGGTACTATTTTAGCGCTGGGCCTGCTTTATTATATGTTAAGCAAACAGGGGAAAATAACTGATATCTGGGCACGGATGCGCGATATTCCGACAGAAAATATTATCTATGCACTCATTCTGGTATTTATTTCACGCATAGCCATCGCAATTCGCTGGTTCGTCATGGTACGCGCTGCCGGCGTGGAAATGCCGTTAATTGACTCATTGCGTCTCACCTTCGCTGGACTTTTTGCCAATAATTTTTTGCCCAGTACTGTGGGTGGCGATGTTTTGAGATTGGGCGGGGCAACTTACGAAGGTTACGATGCGGCGAAAGTTACCGCGTCACTGGTTATGGACAGGGTGTTGGGGACAGTCACCTGGTTTTGTATGATTCCATTCAGTTGGCCGTTGTTGATGAAATTAAAAAGCGGACATGCAGCCAGTTTAATGGTAATGCCGGCTATTGGAATGACGGAAGAAAAAGCAACCGGGTTGAAAGCGAAAATCTTTCGCATTTTAAAGAAACTGTTTTCATCGCTGCTGATGGGTATCAAAAATCCTTTGGCTCTTCTCGGCGCACTGGTATTTACAGCGGTTCACATGTTTTGTACTTTCATGATATTAAAGCTATTCCTGCCATCATCCGTTCAAATTGATTTATGGACTATTGGCAAATTATGGACGCTGGTGTATTTTTCTTCTTTGCTGCCCACATCAATTAATGGTTTGGGAGTACAGGAAGCAGTTGCGGTGGCAGTATTTTTATTGGGTGCCGGGGTTCATGGCGATGTTGTTACTTCAATGGCTCTCTTGTACCGGTTCTTTATCATGTTCGCCAGTTTGCCCGGTGCTTTTTTCATCACTTCCATTTCCCGCAATATGCGAACTCAAAAGGCGGCGGGCGATGTACCCGCACAGAGTGCCGATAGCAGTGCCGACAGCAACGTCTAAGGGGAAATGTACCCCGGCATACATCCGCTCCCAGGCGATTAGCAGCACGACTAATATCAGCAATATTCGATACGACCATTTTTGCGGCCATAATACCGCCGCCAATGCGGCAGTTTGTGCGACATCGCCGGACGGGAAAGATTTGAATTGCAATTCGGCAAAGTTATAAAGGACATGGCCGTTGAATATGGTGCTTTGAAGGACATGGGTATCAAGGTAAAAAGCAAGATTTGATGGGCGCGCCTGGTAAAAAAACTTCTTTAAAACTTCAACCAGCAGAAAGTTTGTGGCGATTGCCATGATGAATGCCTGAACTTTGTGGCGCTTGTAGAATATCAGCAGCAACAATATTGGTATTAACGCTTCACCCTTGCCGAGAAAAACAACCCATCCGCAGATGATATCCAGCAATGGTGTCCGCGTACCATTAATAACAGCGAAAATTTCCCGGTTTAACGGGAAATTTTCTAATGCTGTCGGACCGACTATCGCACTAATCTTTGACAGCAGTAAAACCGCTATCAAAACAATCAGTGCTAAAAAAGCAATTCTATGCTTTTGCTGCATCTCCGCCCTTTTTGCTGTAATAATTTTCGATAGCAGCTTTCACCGCTTCTTCTGCCAGTAATGAACAGTGCATTTTAACCGGTGGCAACCCGCCCAGCGCTTCTGCTACCGCTTTATTTGATAACTGTAAGGCATCCGTAACGGACTTACCCTTTATCAATTCGGTTGCCATGCTGCTGGTTGCGATTGCTGCGCCGCATCCAAATGTCTGGAACTTAACATCAACGATAATTTCGTTTTCTATTTTAAGAAAAACCTTCATAACATCGCCGCAAACAGGGTTGCCAACAGTTCCAACACCGTCAGCATTCTCGATTGTTCCTACATTTCGCGGTGCGCTAAAATGGTCTATTACTTGATCGCTATATTGCATAAAACTCACCAACCTTTACTCATGGTCACAATACTTACCATGGCTAACTAATTGATACCCACATTGTATCATTATTAATCATTGGGTAGTGGGAAGAGTGTTTAATGTTCATTACTTAATCGAACGGAACGCCGGGGACGGCGTTCCCTACAATTAAATTCACTAATAATTAACCTTCACTCTTCACTCATCACTCTTCTGCTATCATTTCCAATGTTGCTTTCACTAAATCTTCCGGTGTCGGTACTACGCCGCCGGTGCGGCCGTAAAAATGTACCTTGCGTTCGCATTGCACTGCCAACCGTACATCTTCAACCATCTGTCCCATGTTCATCTCAAATACCACTATCTGTTTCGCCTTGCGGGCGGCTGCCAGCAACTGCTCTGACGGGTATGGGAACAGGGTGATGGGACGGAACAGGCCGGATTTCTTACCCTGGGCAGTCAATAATTCCGCTGCTGTCTGGGCGATGCGGGCACCGCTGCCAAATGCTACGAAAAGTATCTCGGCATCATCGGTATTGGTTTCTTCCCAACGGACATCTTCGCGCGCCATCTGCTTGTATTTATCATTCAGCCGATTATTCACTGCTTCCAGCGCGTCAGGCTGGATATATAAGGAGTTCACAACTTTGCGCGGTTCCTTGCCCATTCCGCGGGTTCCCCAGCTATGCGGCATCGGCACTTCCAACGGCGCGCGGTCTATCGCCACCGCTTCCATCATTTGCCCCAAAATGGCATCCGCCAGTACCAGCACGGGGGTACGGTACTTGTCCGCCAGGTCAAAAGCGTCGCGGGTCAGGTTATACATTTCCTGTACTGACGATGGCGCCAGCACCGGGGTGCGGTAATCGCCATGTCCGCCGCCGCGGGTTGATTGAAAATAATCGCTTTGCGCCGGAGCAATATTGCCCAGTCCCGGTCCGCCGCGCATCACGTTAATGATTACGCACGGCAATTCGGCACCGGCAATATACGAAATCCCTTCCTGTTTCAGGCTTATTCCCGGACTGCTGGATGATGTCATCACCCTAACTCCGGTGGCGGCGGCGCCGTATACCATATTAATGGCGGCGACTTCGCTTTCTGCCTGTAAAAATACTCTGCCGTGTTGCGGCATCAGCAATGATAAATATTCCGGAACCTGGTTTTGCGGGGTAATGGGATAGCCGAAAAAAGCCCAGCATCCGGCATCAATGGCGGCTTTGCATAAAGCCTCATTTCCCTTCATTAATTGCCGTTTTGCCATTATTTCTCTCCCCCATCTTTCTTCTCGCGAAACACCTGTATACAGACGTCCGGACACATCAGCGCGCATATCCGGCAACCGGTACAGCGTTCTGGATTTATTACATCAGCGTGGTGAAAACCGCGGCTGTTAATACCTTTTGACAAGCCCAGCACACCGCGCGGGCAAAAATTAACACATAGCAAGCACTGCTTGCACTCTTCAGCATTTATCTTAACGTATGGCATCGGATTCTCCTGTGCAAGCCAATTTTACCACGCATCAATAGTTGATTACAAATATCGGGTTGAGGTAAAGGTGAAAATTTGTGTAACAGTTCACTTTTTATTGATTTTTCTTAATATTGATTGTATATACCTTGAAAAGGTCTTTTCATAAGTAACCACAACCAACTCCCAGCGGCGTTGCCGTGAGCTATGGAATTAAAAGGTAAAGGAATTAACGAAAAGATATGTAGAATACTATGCAGCTCCCCTACCATCCACCGGCTATTTTTCAATTAAAGAACACAAACATGCACCATTTCTGATTTTTTTATATATTTTACAAGATATGTATAAGGTTGAGGCTTACACCCGGGGTTACTTATTAAATCGCCACTCCGTGGCTGTATAAGGAATATTATCAAATACATCAATTCTGTACAAAATGTAAACTGTTATGCAAATATATTAAATCTTTTTTATTCTATTAATCGATGTAAAATAAAAGATATCCTCTCTTCATTTCAATTCCTTTTTACGGTAGAATTAACCCATGACTCATGACTGGCAGAAATTGCAGGAAATTGCTTACAGGTTGACTGAACGATTAAAGGCGTGCGATATTTGTCCTCATCGCTGCGGGGTTAACCGTTTGCTGGGAGATATCGGACATTGCGGCATCGGAGCGGAATGCCGGGTGGCGTCATGGTGCGACCATCATGGCGAAGAACCGGCTATAAGCGGCACACGGGGAAGCGGGACGATATTCGCGGCAGGATGCAATTTAAAGTGCGTCTATTGTCAGAACCATCAAATAAGCCAGGGAGAATTTGGAAAGTATGATGCGTATTCAGCGAAGCAATTAGCGGATGTCATGCTGCAACTGCAGGCGCGCGGATGCCACAACATCAACCTGGTTTCGCCAACCCATGTGGTACCGCAATTTGTGTCAGCGCTGGCACTGGCAGCGCGGGATGGACTGAACCTGCCGGTAGTATATAATTCCAACGGCTATGACAATGCTGGCGTTTTAAATCTGTTGGATGATGTTGTTGATATTTATCTGCCGGATTTGAAATACGCTGACCCTGTTATAGCCGCGGAATTATCCGGTGCACCAAATTATCCGGATATCGCCATTGCCGCAATAGGTGAGATGTATCGGCAAAAAGGCGCATTGACGACCGACGATAACGGCATCGCTATCAGTGGTGTAATCGTTCGTCACCTGGTATTGCCAGGCAATCTTTCCGGCAGCAGAGAAATCTTGTCGCGATTGGCAACCGAAGTCTCGCCGGATATCACCGTCAGCATAATGGCGCAATATTTCCCCACCCATCGCGCAAATGAATACAAACAATACCCGCTGCAGCGCACAATTACCGCTGATGAATATGAAGAAGCAATCGACGCTTTCGCAGACGCAGGATTAGAAAACGGCTGGGCACAAGAGTTATCAGAAGCACCGGAAAATTATCAGCCGGATTTTGATAAGGAAGAGCATCCGTTTGAAGAGAGAAGAGTGAAGAGAGAAGAGTGAAGAGTGAAATTCTTTTCTCTTTGGGGTTAGGGGAAGGTCGCCATTCTTCAAAATTTCTCTCTTCTCTCCTCTCTCTTCACTCTTCGATACTCTTCAACATTTCCAGCAGAGTTCCAACTGTAAATGGTTTTTGCAAAACTCCCATCAGACCTTTGCCGGCAAATCTTGAGCCTATGTCATCTTTGCTGTATCCACTCGCCAGGATTACTTTTACTTGCGGATTAATCTGGCGTAATTCGCTGAATGCTTCTGCGCCGTCCATGTGGGGCATGGTCATGTCCAGAATTACTATATTTATTTCTTTTTCGCGCAGTTTATAAATCTCAACGGCTTTACGACCATCTTCGGCCGTTATTACTGAATAACCGAGATGTTCAAGCATTTGTGCACCGATAGCGCGGATACTCTCTTCGTCGTCAGCAAATAATATAGTTCCGGCACCTTGCCAATCTGAAACGGTGCCAATGTTTCCATTTTGTGTTATTTGCATTGATATCTCTGATGCTGGTAACAGCACTTTAAATGTCGTTCCTTTACCGGGTTCGCTGTAGACTTTCATTGCGCCTTTATGGGCTTGTACAATTCCCATTACCGCTGCCAGTCCGAGTCCGCGACCGGTAAATTTAGTAGTATAAAACGGCTCAAATATTCGCGACCGTGTTTCCGCGTCCATCCCGCAACCGGTATCGGCAACTTCAATATGCACATATAAACCAGGCACAAGAACATTATAAAGCTCTGTCGCCCGCAGGTATTCTTCATTGCATCGGGTGGCTCCCACCGATACGGATATTACACCACTGCGATCGCCGATTGCATCAGATGCATTGATAATAAGGTTCATCACTATTTGCCGCATCTGGCTGGGATCAGCGTCAATCAGCGGAATATTTCTATCAATATGCAAGTTTAGCAGTGCTTTTTTCGAGATGGAAGTTTTCAGCAGATGGGTCATTTCTTCGACAAGTTCACCCACATTAAGTTTTTCCATGGCAAAGGTTGCCTTGCCGGAATACGCCAGCATTTGCCGGCATAGTTCGGCGGCACGAAGAGCACCGGTGATAATATTGCTGATGCTATCACGAGCCGGAGAAACTGGCGATAACTCCATCTGCGCTAATTCAGCGTAACCCAATACTGCCATGAGGATATTGTTAAAGTCGTGTGCTATACCGCCAGCCAAAACCCCCAGGCTTTCTAATTTTTGTGTCTGCTGAATCTGCTGTTCCAATAATTTCTGCGCTTCTTCTGCCCGTTTGCGATTTGTTATATCCAGACAATGGCCGATATAGCCGATGAATTCACCCAAGGTATTGTAACGCGGCGACCCGTCGTCCTGAATAATTCTGTATTCCCCGTCATGTCGGAGCATTCGATAATTCATGCTGAAAGGTTCGCGTTTGTCGAATGCAGTGGTATAGGTATTAAAGCAATAATCAAGATCATCTGGATGAACGCTTTCTACCCAGCCATCGCCTATCTCCTGTTCCATGGTACGACCGGTGAAATCCAGCCAGGGTTGGTTGAAATAGTTGCATTTTTTATCAAGGCCAGCTGTCCATATTAATGCCTGACCTGAATTTGCCAAGGTGCGGAAATGCTGTTCGCTTTCTCTCAACGCATCTTCTGCTTTCTTACGTTCGGTAATATCCTCACCGATACTGGTAATTCCAATAATATTTCCTTTCTGGTCTCTGTTAACAATATTATTCCAGGCAATTAAACGACGTTCACCTTTTTTGGTAATGATATCATTTTCAAAATGTTCCGGAAGTTTACCTGAAGATATTGAACTTTGAAATACCTCAAATTTCATCATTTCTTTAATATCTTCCGGCATGAAAATATCAAACCAGTTTTTATATAAAACCTCATCACGCTGCCAGCCTGTTAAATTTAACAGAAAATCATTGCACATGGTAATATTACCGTCTTTATCGAGCACGACCCCTAATAAAGAAATAGTTTCTATCACAGAACGGTATTTTTTTTCACTTTCCTGCAATGTGATTTCTGCTTGTTTTTGCTCTGTAATATCAATAGTATATCCAGCCATCAGGTTCTTGTTGCCATGAGAAATAGGGAATTTTACCGTGGTGTAATAACGGTCATTCAGTTCTTCGTCTAACTTCAGCACATTTCCATTTGATATAACGTCCCAATCATCCGCAGTCATCTTATCAGCGAAATCCCCGGAGAAAAGATCATGCATTGTTTTCCCAATCATTTCTTTTCCTGGTATGCCAATCATCTCAATATAGTTGTCGCTTGCCTCTACCACCCGGCTTTCTGTGGGAGTGGCATCTTTAATATATGTATAAATTGGCGAGTGGCTCATGAACAGCGAAAATAGCTCCTGGCTTTCTCGCAGAGCATTCTCAGTCATTTTTCTTTCGGTGATGTCGATAAAGGTTACCAGGCTTGCCCATACTTTATTTTGAGCATCAGTTATCGGCGCGCCAAAAATTTCCAACAATCGTTCAGTGCCATCAGGACGAATGATCAGCATATCATCAATATGGCTGGGGATCCCTTTCATACCGAGTATTATCGGCATTTCATTTACAGGATATGGGGTGCGGGTGGAACTTTTATAGACATTATATACTTCAGCGAGATTTTTATTGCTGGTATTAGGCAAAACACCCCTGCCAAGTATTTGTAATGATGCTTCGTTTGCTACCAGTTGCTTGCCGGAAGGAACTTCTACCATAAATATTCCTACCGGTAAAGTTTCCAGTAAAATCGACAGCAGACCGTTTTGACGAATAATTTCTTCTCTATTTTTATCCATTTCATTTGTGCGTTCAATTACACGCTGTTCCAGTTCTTCTGCTAATTGGGTTCGTTCCTCGGCAATTTGCTCAAACAATTGATTTTGATTTAATAACTTTTGCTCAGCTTCAATTTTTTCAAGAATAATCCCCAACAGCTGACAGGCATTATGTATTAATGCCAATATCGTATCAGATGGTGTTGTTAATTCAGAATAAGTAATATAACCATAACAGTCATTGATGGTACAGACTTCTACATAATTATTTTCTTCCAGGTTATCGCCATTCGACCATCTAAACTTCATATCCGGAAAGATATTGCTGATACTTTCTATAAAAAGAGTAATAACTCTGTCACGATCTTTTAATTGAGAAAGACTGGTTGTTATCATAAAAAGATCAAAAGCGTGATTATTCATTAATTTCCTCTGTCATTAGATTTATCCGGTAATAAGGATTATGATATTTTGAGGCTATTTTTGTATTAGGCAAGGCGTTTATTTTACACATTATCAAGCTGATAAACGTAAAATGAACAACGGTGAATGGTGCAAAAAGAGTCTAAAAGATAATGATTATTATTACTGGACAAGCCTATTATGCAAATTGCGGCGCATTCTCTGCCAGCCATTTATCAGGGTGAATATAAAACGGATTTTTTGTGATGATTCCAGCGTTAATGGTGTATGGATGAGTTCTTAATACATTCATAATTATAGAACCGGAAAATTTGGTGACATTATACATACAGATACTGATCCAAGGTTTGCCGGGAATAAAATAGTTAAGTCTTGATTCATAAGCCATCAGGTGCTCTATCCCGGGAATTGCATCCAATGCCCAAACCATTTCAGCTGTTGCACGTATATTTCGTCTGCCATTTTCCTGTGAACTTTCGTAAAAACTATTTAAGCCTTCATCTATTTTTCTGGGGTCAAAAGTGCCATCGGGATAATATAAATCTTTTGCGGAAAGTAAGCTGAAATGTGCGGTGTCATGTATGTGTCCGTTGCATTCGGGACAAAATCCGGGGAAATCCTGGTAAAACTCTTCCTGAGTTCTTTCGACAGGGCAATACAACTGCATATCGCCATCAAGATATCCCTGGCGCAAAAAACCGAAAATTATCTCATCGCGTTCTTTCTCGGACTCATATAATCCACAGATATGAGTGCCCCAATTGCATGTATAATTCCCAAACCCGAGTTCAAGAGATTCCTGGTCAGATGTTTTAATATGCATATTAAACCCCCGTCAGATAACTATGGATGAATACAATTATACATTATAACTTTATAAAATAGTAATACTTGCCCCCCGGAAATGTCAACAATAAATGACATTATTTTAAAAGTATTTACAACTTTATCATTGTCCCAAGTCATCAATAGTGATATCTGTCTGCGGGGCAAGTATTCGGGCGCGTATCAGATATTGCTGCATTTTAACATCGCGGTCTGCAGAATTTATCATTTCATCTGACAATGGTTCTTGAAATACTGAAGCGGCAAAGTAATTATTGCCGGCAGCGATAGCGCGAAACTGTATTTCCGGCGGGGTGCCGCCTAATTTGCAAGATGGGAATGTGGGGGATTTAACGCGGTTGCCGAACCAGCGCAGCAGTTTTATGCCGCGAATCACGCTGGTATCCGGTATATTTTGCGATGCGCTGAATGCGAATGCAGGGGAGTCATCTGATGTAATCGCAAACTTTTCAAAATCGCTGCTTATCGCTTTTAAATCACCCAGCATTATCAGACGGACATTTGCCGGCGAACGTAGGAATGGCGATGATTTTATTGCTTTGCTGCCTGTCATGGATTGCAATCTTTCCTGCAAAAATTCATCTGACATATTAATTGGCTTGTTTGCACCAATTAAACCTACAATCGGCTGTTCCGGGTCAAGGTTTCCCCGCACTGCCACTGCGCAGGGGAACGCTTTCGTGAAGGTGTTTAATGCTATTCCCGCGGTTTCTTCATTCAACTGGTACATTGGCATCCACAGGCAGCATATTCCGTCGGGGGTCAGTTTCTTTGCGACTTTTGTCAAAAAATCAGCCGAATACAGTGACGCGGTGCCTTCCAACGCCGGGTGCAATAGGTCAATTATGACGACATTGTATGGCTGAGTTGCGGTTTGTATTACATATCTGCCATCATTTTTTAATATACTGGCGCGCTGGTCAGTGAATAGCCGGTTGTTCCATTTCTGAAAGTTCTCATGGGCTGCTTTAACTACATCCGGCACTAATTCAATAGCGTCCAGTTGCGAGATAGGATAATCAAGCGCGGCGTCAGCGGATATTCCTGATGCCATGCCAATGAATGCGACCCGCTGCGGATTTGGCGCCAATAGCAGCGGAATCCAGCTTTCATGCTGCTGCGACCGGAATGCCCGTCCAGTGCCGTTAAGGGTATAAGTACCGTTAAGTACAATGTGCCGTGAACCGGATGAGTCGTCAACGACACCTACTACACCATCTGTACCCTGGTATATCGCGACCAGGGTCTCGCCGGTATGCAGCATAAACGGCAATTGCCTGCCCCAACCCAGCCAGCAGCCAATGATTACGATGGTTATAGCAATCCCGCGAAGCAATCTATTTTTCGGCGAAACCCAAATTGCCAGTGCCAGGTATCCGCAACCGGCAATCATTATCGATCCGGTTAATCCCAGTAATGGAACCAATAAAAATGGTCCGATTAACGCACCAATGGCAGAACCGGCTTTGTTCCAGGCCACTGCATGTCCCAATGCTTCTCCCTGCCGAGTCGCTGCCGACTCTATTATTTCCCATGCCAGCGGAAAAATTGTTCCGATGGGAATCAGCAGGGGGGCAAGTATGATGGTGGTGGTAAACGCTACATTAAAAAGCTGTGAAATGCCAAAAGTGTTATTTTGAAACAGGTGCTGCTGCAAGATAATTGAAAGCAGCAGCGGGTATACCAGCGACAGCAAGCCGCAAATTGAAAGCAGTACCAGCAAAAGGTGGTCAACTAATACATTTCGGCTTCGCAAATAAGATGCCAGCATTGCCCCAAACCCCAAATTGATGATAAACGCAAATAATATGCTGGAAATAACGTATAGCGACCCGATTACCATCTGCTGAAAATATGCAATTACCAGCATCTCCAGCATGATAGAAAATATCCCGGAGCAGATAAGAATCGCGATGCCGATATTAGGGTGATGTATTAGCGGTGCTTTGGGAATCGGCGGTGATTTCTGCTTGCCATAGCGTTTTATTTCTAATGGCAGCGGTATGGTTTTTGATGAATAATGAATTGCTATTGTACCTATGCCGACATATAATGCTGAAATTATGAAAAATGCAGTATTGTAACCGAAAGTTTGTGGCAGCAAAACACCGCCGCCCAACACGCCGATTGCCGCACCGATAAGGTTTCCCGCGTAAAATGTGCCGCCTGTAGTAGTGCGATGGTTAACTTTATCAACGAACGCTTCTGAAAGCGCAGGGAAAGATATGCCGGCAAAAAAAGCCGGCGGCCCAACCAGCAAAATTGCGTAGAACAGATGAATTGGCCAGGCAACGGTAAAAATACCAGCCAGTGGGTGCAGAAGCATATATAACGAACCGGCCAGCGGGAACAACAGCATTGCAGATATTCCGGTGGCAACTTCACTGAGACCGTAAATTCGCAACGATTTCGTGGTGTTTTTCAGCAGTTTGCTGCCAAATAAATTCCCCAATGCCGCGCACAAAAAGAACGCGGTGACCACAATCGTTGCGGAAACAACTGTATTGCCAATCTCCAACCCCAACCGGCGAATCCATATCGTCTCGTGCGCCAAAACGCAAAAGCCGGATACCGTATAAAGTAAGGTAAACAGTCGTCTCATTCAAAATGATATTTCCCCAAAAGGCCATTGTTTTCCTTTATTTAATTATTTTCAGATAGATATGGAAAAACAGAAAAGTAATGATAAAAATATTTTTACCATTGATTGACTAATCTACCCAATAGGGGGTATATTAAATGCGGAGTTGTAATGACTGATAAACGTGAGCAAAAAGTTGATAACCGCGTAAAATATAGCGTCACCCGCAATGTCGGTGAGACAATTGTGATTGGTGACAGGATTGAAGTCACGTTAGTCCAAATACAATTTCATCAGAACCAGGCAAGAATCGGCATCAACGCCCCCCGCGAAGTGTCAGTATTCCGCAAAGAATTATTGCAGGCAATCATGAAAGAAAACGTCCGCGCCTCCTCCGCGCCGATGTCAATAGACCTGCCCACCAAACTCCCCACCGTACAAAAGAAGACTGATTTAGAGAAGTAGATTGGCATGGGAGGGGAGCTGTCCCCAGCTCCCGCGAAGAACCGGAGTAATGATGTAGGCAAGTGTAATAGCGACAGATCTTTTTGCGTGGTGTTGTAATTACTAACCTTATTTGTCGTCACAACCCATTCTTTTTTATAAAAAAGACGCTGTCGCGGGAAATGAGGACATTTCCCCTACCTTTAATCACATTTTTTCACATTCACAACAATTTGCCATTTGCCATTACCAATTTAACTCCCTTTCTATTTCTTCAAATACCACCATCGATAAATAAAATGGAATGTCCAGGCTGCGGTGATAGATAGTGCGCCACCGAAATAGGCGGCTTCGTGCATAGTTCCTACGCACAGGAAATTGCGGATATTTATTACGCCGTGAGGGATTATCCAGTTATTGAAATCACGCATATCTAAATGAGCTGTTTTTATAAATCCATACACCAGTCCGCATAAAGAAACTGCTAAGACAAAAGCGATGATTACCGGCAGCGACCACAATAAGGCACGGCGCATAAGTGCCGGAGTTTTGTGAATAAAACCTGCCAGGCAGGTGAGCAAGCCCAGTGGAATTCCCATCCACCATGATGCCAGAAATCCCACTTGTGCGGCACGGATACGTTCGGGGATTGCTTCATTATGCAGATTGAATTGGTAAAATTTGAATTGCGTGTAATATTCCGGCGAAACGGTGTAGCTGATCTGATCATGAATGGCTCCGAATAGACCGGCGGCAGCGATGGTGAGGACAAGGTAAGCAATAATAATTAATATTTGTTCAGCTGTGGGGTGGCTTAACAAAAACTGTTTCGTTTCGTTTTTCATGGGGTTTATTCCCCCTATATTATCGCTGCTGATGTTTTTCTTTTGTTGCGTTTATTTTCATACATCATGCTGTCGGCCTGGCGCAGCATTTCGTCTACGGTTTTAGGACTAAAGGGGTCGAAGTATGAATAACCCATGCTTATTGATAACTTTATGCCGAATTTATCGTCGCGATTTTGCTCATGCAATTTTGCAGCTATTCTTTTTTCTAATATTCCGGCGTCTTCTGGATTTGCATCAAGTACCATAGCGACAAATTCGTCGCCACCAATGCGCGCCAGAATATCTGATACACGGAATGATTCGCGAATTACCTCGGCGGCAACTTTTAACGCTTCATCGCCAAAGTTATGCCCTAACGCGTCATTTATCCATTTTAAATTATCAAGGTCAAAAAATATCAGCATCATTGATTTTTGATGACGAGAGGCTATTTTCATTTGTTGTTCAGATAATGTGAAGAAGCCGCGGCGGTTGTACAGGCTGGTTAATTCATCTACTATTGACTGGCTGCGCAGTTCACATTCCATCTGTCGGCGCTGCAAGGCGACTGCCGCCAGGTTGACGAATATCTCCAGCGCAGATTCATTGGTCAGCTTTTCACCATTGCGCATACCAATTAAGGCGGTTCCCAGCATTTCATCTTTCAATGCAAAACTGATGAGAATCAAGCGTTCAAGTTCCAGCGCCGTCTCAAGTTTATGTATCACATCGGGAAACGCATCTGAACTGATGATGCTGTGCAGGCCATTTTCTATTTCAATGATTTTACAATTATATTGCAGGCTATCGTTAAATTCGGCATTAAAATTGAAGGATATATTATCCAGTCGTACTCTCAAGTTTTCGTTAATGATGTGGCGAACTTCATTATCGCAAAACAGCACCTGCAATTTATAACTGAGGGATTTTTTATCAAATGCGCTGACACAGATTACCGGGTCGCCGCCGATTAAATCGTGAAGCTGTTTGGCGACGTAAAAGTTCATGTCATCCGTAGAGTCAAGGCGTACAAAACCGATAGCCGCCTGAGATAATGACGCCATCGAGCGCAAATGCCTTTTTTCTTCTGTAACCAGTCGTTTTCTCTCTGCCGCATATATAACACTGCGTACAATCAGGTCGCCTGATGCCTGACCTTTTACCAGGTAATCCTGCGCGCCTTTACGCACCGCCGCCATTGCCGTCTGCTGGTCTGTGTTGCCGGTCAGCACCACGATGGGCAGGTCCGGGAAAAGCTCGATTAATTTTTCAACAGATTCAGTACCAATTGCATCCGGCAATGAAAGGTCGGAAAGTACTACATCATATTTACCACTGGCAAGCAAATCCAGCCCGGTTGACAGGCGATCGACAGTATTTGATATTACAATGCCGGCTTCATCAACTTCGTTAATCATCGCCTTCAGTAATATCTGGTCGCCAGGGTTATCTTCGATTAATAGTACGCGCAACATTTATCACTCTATTCCGGATCGGGATTATTTTTCAACCAATCCAGTTCGTCTTCAAATGTCTCTATTTCCAGGGGAGCCGCCGCCGGTCCTGTTTCCGTAAGCACTTTTATGGCTTCGGATGTTTTATCAGTATACCACAGCGAATAGGCTTTTTCACAATATACCTGGGCAATTAAACTTTGCCGGTAATCTTCGTTTTCGACAAACTCGGTTGATTTGTCGGTCGCAATTGCTTTTTCTGCTTTTTTGAACCATTTCAATGCTTTGGCGTAATTATGCTGGTCGTTTTCTGCCGCTAACATGGCATGAAGCGCTTCTATGTTATCCGGGCATAATTCAAGTATTTTTTCGCTCACTGCTATCGAAGCTTCATCGTGATCCATTTCATATAATATTGCCGCTTTTAAGTTCAACGCGTCAATATTATCCGGTTCGATAGCCAGCAGTTCATCAACTGTTTTAAGTGCCGGCTCTGGTTTACCAAATACAGCAAATACTTCACGGGTGTCAGCAAGTTTTTCTTTAAATTCTTTATTATTCATCAGCATCTGAAATATAAACTTTTACCTTATAGTAGTCAAGACAATTATCGCTATTATTGTCATTATTGCAAATATTTATCTTACATTTTTTCCGGCGCACTTACACCCAGCAATTGCAAAACATTACAAAGTGTGATTTTAGCTGCTTCAACCAGTAATAACCGCGCGTCGCGTACTTCAGGGTCAACGCCGGTTTTTAATACCGGGCAGCGTTCATAAAATAAATGGAACTCCCGTGACACATCCATGGCGTAACGTGTTAACCGGTGCGGTTCCATCAGGGTTGCCACGGTATTCACTTCTTCGGGGAACTCGGATAATAGACGTATCAGCGATATCTCTGCTTCACTTGCCCCTAACGGCAGCAATACTTCGCCGGTGTTGGCAGGCAGTTTCACTCCGCGTTCTTCGGCGGTACGCAATATGCTGGCTATACGGGCGTGGGCAGATTGAACATAATAAATCGGATTGTCCGGTGATTCTTTTACCGCAAGATCCATGTCAAAATTAAGGTCAATGTCGCTGCTGCACATCAGGAAGAAAAATCTCGCGGCATCTTTGCCGACAGCTTCAATCAGTTCAGATAATAGTATTATCTCACCCTTGCCATTCCCGTCATTTACAATTTCACTATTGCGCAGCAAGCGCACTATATGGTAAACGAGAATCTTCAGGCAATCCGCACTGTAACCCAGTGCCGCCATTGCCGCCTTGGTACGGGCAATATAGCCATGGTGGTCCGGTCCCCAGATGTCTATCAAGGTGTCGAATCCGCGCATCATTTTGTTTTGATGATATGCTACATCAGCGGCCAGGTAAGTCGGTTTTCCGTTTGAACGTACCAGCGGACGGTCTTTGACATCGCCATATTTGGTGGCTGCCAGCCATACCGCGCCGTCCTGGGTAAATGTTGAACCTTGTTTTTCAAGTGTAGTCAGTGCCGCTTCCACTGCGCCGTTTTCTAACAACGAGTTTTCGCTGAACCAGTTATCAAATATCACGCCGAAATCTGCCAGCATATCCCGCTGCCACTTCAGCATTTCTTCTCTGCCGATGGCGGTGAATTCCTTCACCATTTCGCCAATGGGTTGTCCGACATATTTATCGCCATCAGCCGCTTTAATTTTTCGCGCAAAATCAGTTACATACTCGCCAAAATATCCTTCTTCCGGCATGGCTGCGGTTACACCGCATTCCTGCAGGTAGCGGATATACAGCGATTCGCCGAATCTTTCCATCTGGGTAGAAGTGGCGGCATCATTTATGTAAAACTCGCGGCAAACTTTATAACCAGCGGTTGCCAGTGCATTGCACAGCACATCGCCAATTACCGCGCCGCGGCCGTGGGGAATGCTGAGAGGACCGTTGGGGTTGGCACTGACGAACTCTACCAGTATCTTTTTGTCTTCGCCATAGCTGCTGCTGCCGTATTTGTCGCCTTGCTTCAATATTTCGCTGACGACTTCATGCAGCCAGGCTGACTTAAGGAAAAGGTTGATGAACCCCGGACCGGTTATCTCTATTTTATCCAAAAGGTAAGGTGGTATATTTAAATGGTCTGCTAATATCTGTGCCATTTTACGAGGTGATACTTTTGCCTGGCTGGCAAATAACATCCCCAGGTTTACCGAATAATCGCCGTATACCGAGTTGTTCGGACGGTCTACCGCAAATGACGGCAGAGATTCAAAATCAATCTTTCCGGCTTCTTTCGCCGCGTTGGCTGCATCTTTAAAAGCATTGTAAATCAGTTGTTTTATCATATTATTTTATTCCATATCAAAATGAAAAAGCGGGTGAAATCGTATGGTAACACCCGCCTCGCATATATATTTTACCACTATTTTAATTGTAATGCTACAAGTTTCTTTTTGCTGCGCATAATGAATATGCCATCAGAATATGATGGGTGTGTCCAGTTATTGTTGCTGTTGGCTAAAACTGGCAATTTATTCAATTCGGTATATTTTTCGCTGTCAGCCTTTACCATTACCAGGTCGCCATTATTCGCGTTTACCGCCAGAATAACATCGCCGATGACAGTTACAGTACCCCAGCCAAAACCGGCTTGCGACCATTTTGCATTTCCTGTTTCCGGGTCAATACATGTCATGTTGCCGCTTTCACCGATACCATAAATATATCCATTGTAATAAACCGGGCAGCTCATGCGGCTGATTAAGTTTTTGTTTTCCCATTTTGTTGTTGCGATATTCTTGGCAACTTCTATCATTGCGCACCCGTGCCCGTAACCGCTGGTTATGAAGACTTTATTATCGCCAATAATAATTGGTGAAGCAGCATTTATATCATAAGAAGTTCCCCAATTGACTGACCAGAGCAGCGCGCCGTCTTTTGCGCTGACAGATGTGATTGCCTTGCCGTTGAATACTATATACTGCTTTTCACCATTTATTTTTCCAACTACCGGGGTGGCGTAACCGGCGATATCTTTGCTGCCGCCTTGCCAAACTGTTTTGCCGGTCAGTTTATCTAACGCAACAACGCCGCCCTTGTCGCCGGGACATACTATCGCGTTGCCGCCATCAATTAATACCGACATGCTGAAATCCCAGGTGGGTTTTATGCCATTGAAATCGGCGACTAAATTACGTTCCCATTTTTTTTCGCCATTCTGGACGTCAAGGCATATAACAGCGCCTGAACGGCTTACGATGTAAACAAGCTGTTCATTTACTGTCGGGGTGCATCGGTTAAATCCGTAGTTATCCCGGATATCTTCCAGGTAGGTATAGTTCCATTTTTCCTTGCTGGTTTTCACATCCAGACAGCGAACAACATCACTTTTATCTTTGCGGTCAACAAAAAATGCGCAGCCATTGGCAATTGATATACCGGCATATCCGTTGTCGCCCATATCAAATGACCATAATATTTTGGGTGGATTGGCTGTCCAATCCATATTCAAGCCTTTTTCAGCTACAACTCCGGTACCTGCCGGCCCGCGAAACTGCGGCCAATCCGCACTTAATGCAGATAGTGCAACTGACAGCACGATTGTTAATATTAGTAAATAACGCACAAATGTAACCTCACAAATAATATTATGATGTAATAATAGCAAAATTAAACCATTTTGTGGAGAGGAGAAGCGATAAATTGGGAATTGTAAATGACAAATGGCAAATTTAAGTTCTTAGTCGTTAGCTATCAAATCCGAACAAAAAAAAGTCATGATTTTAACAGGCACTTGCAAAACCTATTTCCTTAATTATAGATTTATGCCTTAAAAGCCCCTCCCCTCAATCCCCTTTCCTTGCCAAGGAGGGGAGTTTACTTTTATTCCAATATTTTTGGTCACTGAAAACTGAAAACCGAAAACTTAACACTTTGTCCAATTTATTTGGGTAAGGTATTAACTTACTAATACCTTACTCCATCTCACACCCTCTTACTTAACTTTAACTAACTAATATTTTATTATTTTTTGTATTATTTTTGAAGGTATATTTTTAATATTGTATAAATTATTAATTGTTCAGTAATTAAACTGTTTGAGGGGGTATATTATGCCGGTTACGCAGTTATCAGTGTTTTTGGATAATACCGCCGGACGATTAGCGGAAGTATCCCGCATCTTAGGCGAAGCGGGGATAAATATTCGCGGATTTTCTGTTGCGGACACCGCGGAGTTTGGCATTTTACGCTTACTGGTTAACGATGAAGCGGGAGCGGTTTCCGCACTTCGTGCCGCCAAGTTTACCGTTCATGAAGGCCCAATTATTTTGGCACGAGTGCCAGATAATCCCGGCGGGTTGGCAAAAGCACTGGCCGGATTCACTGCCCGCGGATTGAATGTTGAATATTCTTACGCAATCGTGCAGTCATTAATAGCATTTGGCGTTGAAGATGTCGCCGCTGGTGAAGCAGTATTAACGGCAGAAGGCATCGGATTAATCACCCCAGAAGAATTGAAGGAGTTGTAAAACTACAATGAACATCCCGCAAATGATTATCCTCATTATTTATGTTCTTATTATGTTGGGCATTGGCTACTGGTCAATGAAAAAAACAAAGAACATCGGCGACTTTTTCCTCGGTGGCCGTTCTCTCGGCCCGTGGATGAGCGCCTTCGCTTATGGCACTACTTATTTTTCTGCCGTTTTATTCATCGGTTACGCCGGTAAATTAGGCTGGGGATTCGGCATTCACACCATGTGGATAGTAATCGGCAATACCCTTGTCGGCACTCTATTGGCATGGATGGTGCTGGCTGGCCGCACTCGTGAAATGACAACAAAGCTGAACGCGATTACCATGCCGGAGTTCCTGTCGGTACGTTATAACAGCAAAGTGCTGCAGATTTTATCCGCAATAGTAATATTCATCTTCCTGGTACCATATTCCGCATCAGTGATGATGGGGTTAAGTTACCTGTTCGAGATGACCCTCAAGTTGAACTATACATATACTGTTATATTTTTAACTATCCTCACCGGTGTATATCTGATGATGGGCGGTTATTTCGCGGTTGCTGTCAGCGATTTCATTCGCGGCATCATCGAGTTCCTTGGCGTAATGATTATGGTATATCTGCTGGCTGGTAAAGTCGGCGGATTTTCACATGCAACCAGCACCCTGATGTCTGATCCATCGATGGCGCCGGGATTACTGAAAAGTGCGGTACTCGGTACCGGAATGTTGTCAGTTACCATTCCCGGGTGGGTTACGCTGCTGTCACTGGTTTTAATTACCAGTTTCGGCCCGTGGTCGCTGCCGCAAATGGTACAGAAGTTCTATTCAATCCGCAGCCAAATGGATATCAAACGCGCTATGATAATCGCCAGTATATTTGCGTTATTCATGTCATTTGGCGCGTATTACAGCGGCGCATTGACCCACATGTTTTATGGAGCCAAACTTCCACTTGAATTAATGGGACCTAAAGGACCAATATTTGATAAAATCATGCCGCATTTCATTACCACCGTTGGTTTGCCTGAAGTTCTGGTAGTAATTGTCGTGCTGATGGTATTTTCCGCCTCAATGTCCAGCCTGTCTTCATTGGTGCTGGTGAGCAGTTCCGCCATCGCGGTAGATGTATATGGCGCATTTGTCGATCGTCATGCCAACCAGAAAAGCACCATGTCATTGATGCGTATTTTATGCGGTATATTTGTCGGCTTAACCCTGTATATTGCTTTGATTAAACCGACCTTTATCGTTAACCTGATGGTTATTTCCTGGAGCACATTAGCTGGTGTATTCCTGGCACCATATATATATGGCCTGTTCTGGCGCCGTACCACCCTTCCGGGTGTATTCGCCGGTATCTTTGCTGGTTTGGCATGCGCAATCATATTGTTTATGGCATGGGGTTCAAACGGCGTTCCGCTGGCCGGCGCAATTACCATGTTCCTGCCGATGATAGTAGTACCCATTGTCAGCCTGATGACCAAGCCGATGTCGGCAGAACATATTGAAAAAGTATTCAGCAAAGATGAAACCGCAGTCGAAGCGTCAACCGGTGGATTTGAAAGTATATAATAGGACTTTCGCTTAATAATCGGTCGGATTTGACGGATCGGTCAGTTGTTTAATGAGTAATAACACCCAAAAGCGAAAGTATTGTAAATAAAGTATGTAAAGGTGATATGTAAAAATGTCTGATAGCAAGCATATTATTTGGAATGAGAAATGGGAATGTGCAAGCCGCGCCGATATTCAGGCGCGGCAATTGCCGATGTTGCAGGAAACAGTAAAATATAGCTATGAAAAAGTGCCGTATTACCGGGCAAAAATGGATGCGGCCGGGATAAAACCGTCGGATATCCGTTGCCTTGCTGATGTTCGGCTGCTGCCATATACAACAAAGACTGACTTTCATGACACTTATCCGTTTGGCATGTTCGCAGTGCCGAAAAATGAATTAACCCGTATACATTCATCCAGTGGCACCACCGGCAAACCTACTGTGGTGGGATATACAAAAAATGATCTTGATACCTGGATAGACCTGGTGGCGCGCATGGTATCTCAAGCTGGTGTCACCCCTGATGATATGGCACAAATTTCTTTTGGATATGGTATGTTCACCGGCGGATTTGGGCTGCATTACGGTCTGGAACGCGCCGGGGCAACCGTTGTGCCGGTGTCTTCTGGCAATACCGACCGCCAATTGATGTTTATGCAGGATTTTGAAACTACCACTCTTATATCAACCCCGTCCTACGCGGCACATCTTGCCGAAGAAGTGCATAATCGCGGGTTGAAATTGGGTGAAGATATCAAACTGAAATTAGGCCTGTTTGGTGCGGAACCCTGGACCGAAGGAATGCGCACCCGCATCCAATACGAATTGGGATTAAGCGCGACTGACAACTACGGAATGAGCGAATTATGCGGCCCGGGATTCAGCGGTGAATGTGAAATCGCGAAATCCGGCATGCACATCGCCGAAGATATGTTCCTGTGGGAATTGCTGAACCCGGAAACCGGCGAACCGGTGGCGGAAGGCGAAATCGGCGAATTAATTGTAACCCCGCTGTGGAAAGAAGCACTGCCGGTGATAAGATACCGCACTCGTGACCTTACGATGGTAACCACCGAAAAATGCACCTGCGGCCGCACCAGTGCCAGAATGTCCAGGGTAAAGGGACGCACTGACGATATGCTCATCATCCGCGGTGTTAATGTATTCCCCACCCAGGTAGAACACGTGCTGATGGAGACCGAAGGCACTTCGCCGCATTACCTGCTGGTAATAACCCGCGACGGCTCGCTGGACACCCTGGAAGTGTGGGTAGAAGTATCGGAAAAGCTATTTGCTGAAGGTCAAAGCAGTTTCAGTAAAATGTCTGAATTACAGCATCAGTTAGCCAAGAAAATCCACTCGTCCCTGGGCCTGTCGGTAAGAGTAAAATTGGTAGAACCGCAAACCCTGGAAAGAAGCCAGGGAAAGGCGAAAAGAGTGATTGATAAGCGAGAGCTTTAAAATTAAAAATTAAAAATTATGGATAGCAGTTTTTTGTCGGACGGATTGGTCAAATCGGACTGATCTGTCCGATATTTTTTACATTCAGTGACTGACACCGAGTGGCGAAGCCAGGATGGTGTCTGTCACATCATGTTACTGATTTACTTATCATACTGCCACTCCAAAGTAGATACAATTAACATTAATTTTCTATAAAAACAATTTTTCAACCTCTTTACTCTTCATACTAATAACTGTTAATGTATATCTGTCAATTATGTTCACAATTCCTTTGAATCTATATATTGTTTTACCGCTGCTGCTGGCGCAGTATGTATTGGCGCGGATATGGGGTCGGGGATTGGGGAAATGCGGCAGCGGGGTTACCGGCAACGGCGTGTTGGCTGGAATTGGCTGGGGTGCAATTGCGGCGTTTTGCGGCATATATTGGATGAATTATTTATGGCACAGCGGCAATTTGCTGCCGCACCCGGTTGTGCCGATTTTGTCTGATGTATTACTTCTGATAATTGTTATCCCGCTAATTGAGGAATTTTTGTTTCGCGGTGTTGTCTTCACCTGGCTTGCCAGATATTTTCGTACCATCGCTGTTATTATTATCATTTCGGTATTATTTGTAATTACCCACCCGGACGATCAGTTGCTGCTGCTGGTATTCGTGGTTAATATAATTTGCGGAGTTGCGCGATACTTCACCGGTTCATTCGCATCGTCATGGATTTGCCGGATGATTTATAACAGTACTATTTTTTTGCTGCTGACCTTCCCCGCTTATTTTATCAATAATCATAAATTTATCTATTTGCCATTAATCTTCGGGATTTTATTATTACTGATACAATTGCGAAAAATCAAACAAAAAGAATAAAAAAACACCTCCGTGAATCTCCGTGTCTTCTCTGTGCATCTCTGTGTAATAATATAAGAAAACATCCTCACCAAAAGAATAATGCGGGTCCTACGCATCTTGCGCATAACCCGCATTTCTTATACTCATTCATTTCTTTTCTTTTTACGGCAACGTTTTTACCGTCTGAAACTCCATATTTTATGAAGCGCCATCCATTGTGCGGCTATCCATCGCCCCGCTTCAGCAAATCCAAATGCACAGAACCGGTGAACCCGTTATCCTCTTGCCGTTATCGCGGACGTTTCATCATGAAACAACTGTTCATCATGAACATTATTGATGGAGGGAAAACATCCGGGTTTCAAATACACCTCCATCTCAGGAGCCGCCAGCCATTATGGCTTTTGCCAATCCGTGGCATCGGTTAATCCATTGAAACCAGACTGTCTATCCGATTAAATCCATCTAATTCCGCATTCCTATACCATAGTCGTAAGAAGTTCCCAAAAGGTTCCATTTATTTTGATTTATTTTTAAATATTTTTTTATTGGACGGATTCGTCGGATCAGACAGATCAGTCGGATATTATGTCAATGTCACTTCAATTTGCAATTTGCCCCCTGCTCTTGACGTAAAAGAAGAGATTTTATAAAATATATTTAACAGAGATCAAGCGGCCGCGTCATAATGCGGTGCAGCCGGGCCATTTGATGGCAGCGGGATAATTTTATATTCATGCCCCGTGGGACTGATACTTTTAGCGAGGCTTTAAAAAGCCAAACGGAAAAGCGATGTTCTGCGGGGTTTTCTATACCCTGCGGGCAGAAGTTCCGCAGGTTTTTTTATTGTCTCCAACTATGGGAGAAAGAATGTCAGCTAACACGCAGAAGTCATCCGTTGCTATGTTGTCGGTGATATCCAACAGCAGTCTGGTGACAGGGAAGTTGATTATCGGACTAATGATAGGGTCGGTATCTGTTATTTCAGAAGCAATTCACTCCGGGGTAGATCTTCTTGCCGCGATTATCGCCTTAATTGCAGTTAAAAATTCCGATAAACCTGCTGATAATGAACATCCGTTTGGCCATGGCAAGTTTGAAAATATATCCGGCACTGTCGAAGCACTGCTAATCTTTGTCGCGGCATTATGGATTATATTTGAAGCAATAAATAAACTGCGCCACAATGAGCCGGTAGAATTTCCGCTGTTAGGTATTATAATCATGTTTCTATCTGCCATTGTCAACATAATGATATCCAAAAAGCTCTTCAAGGTTGGCACCGAAACCGAATCACAGGCGTTATTGGCTGATGCCTGGCACCTGCGCACTGATGTGTGGACTTCATTCGGCGTTATGTCTGGTTTGGCGATAATATTAATAGCACAATTAATTGCCAAACGACTTGGTATCACCATAAATATTAACTGGGTTGACCCGGTGGTGGCAATTATCGTAGCTTTATTCATTTTCAAGGCAGCCTGGGAACTTACCCTTCAGGCTGGTCGTGATTTGATGGATGTCAGCCTGCCGAATGACGAAGAGGACTGGCTGCGAGAGTTCATCGTAAACTCAGATAATAATATCTATGGCGTGCATAAACTCCGCACCAGAAAAGCTGGCGCAACGCGATTTATCGAGTTTCATTTGATAGTAAAAAAGGATCTTAATGTAGTAGAATCGCACGAGATAACAGACGAAATAATTATCGGTATCCGCGAACATTTCGGATTGGCAGAAGTACATATCCACGTTGAACCGTGCAGTGCTGAACAATGCACCACTGATTGTAAAATGGTATGCAAGCGCAATGATAAAGAAAATCTCAAGCAGGTAACGAGTTGAGCGAATGGCGTTTTTTACCGGCAATAGATAATCGCGGATGGATGCACATGGCGATGGATGTCGCGTTGCTGGAAGCGGTACAAAACGGATTATCCGCACCTATATTGCGCTTTTACCGCTGGCGTCCCGCCTGTATGACATTAGGCAAATTCCAACCTGCCGAAGGCAATATCAATATTGACCGCTGCCGTGAAATGGGAATTGATATCTCACGGCGTCCCACCGGCGGTCGGGCGATATTTCATGATGACGAAGTGACGTTCAGCGTGATTATCACCGAAAAGGATTTGCCGGACGCTGGCAGCAATGTGATGGACAGCTATCGAGTATTGGGAGCGGCAATGGTATCCGGAATGCAAAAATTAGGGTTGCCGGCAGAACTGGTAGATATCCACGCCAACAGCTTTTCTGAAGCAGCATCAGTATCAGCCACCGCTAACCCGGCATGTTTTGCCGCCCGCGCCAGATGCGACTTGATGGTAAACGGCGCAAAGATAATCGGCAGCGCGCAAATGCGGCGGGATGGAGTTATTTTACAGCAGAACTCGCTGCCATTAAATATAAATTTTCCGGTCTGGGAAGAAATATTTTACCGTTCGGACTGGGAAAAAGTAGCTGCCGGCAAAGCCGTATCATTAAATGAAGCTGCCGGACGAAATGTTTCTGAAGATGAAGTGATTAACGCATTAAAAGCCGGTTTCGCTGAAGAGTTTGGAACAGTCTGGATTGATAGCAAAATAACCGTTGAAGAGATGAAACGCGCCGAAGAACTGGCAGATGGTTTAAAAGTTTTCAGTAATTAGTTTTCAGTTTTCAGTAATTTAGTTATTAAACCTGAACTGAAAGTCATAAATTTAATAAAAATACACATCTGAAAACTGAAAACTGAAAGCTGAATTTTTATTTCTTTTCTTCAATCGGCATTGGGTTGCAGACGTTATCTGCGCAATTGGCTTCGCGGCCACAACTAAAACATACTACTGTCGGTGCATCGGTTATGTCAGCAATTTCTTTAGTCATGCCTTTGCTGGTCAATACGCACAAGTGACCTGGATGTTTTTCACCGCATTTACATTCGCTCATAATAATTCTCCTTTATAAATACCCGTACTCAGTACGGTGCTATTTTTGTATGCGGTAATTATACAAAAAATACTCCGGTGTTGGTAGAGGCTTATTTGAATTGAGAATTAAAAATGGAGAATTGAGAATTTTTACAAATTGAAATTGGTCAGATATGTCCAATCCGACTGATCTAACCGATAAATATCAATAATTCTTCATTCTCCATTCTCAATTCTCAATTACATTAATTTCGGGTATAATTAACCTGTGACGGAAAGTTTATTAAAGGACCGGCCGATTACTATTCGCGAGGCATTAATCCCGTATTTTATGACGGCGATTAATATGTTGTCGCCTATCTTTGCGGCGATGTCCTTGCGATTATTATCCAAAGAAATAGTTATAGTATCACTTCTTTTTACTGCTGTCGGATTGCCGATGTCGATTTTTTTCCGTCAGCAGCGTTACAATAAATACCTTCTTAATATTCTCACCATGCTGCCGCTGATATTCATATCGTGGTCGTTATTGAAAGATGACCCGGCATTCAGGATAGATTTAAACAACCCCATCATGTCCCTGGTAGCGTTGAGCGTGCAGGATGCCGCCCGCGGGCTGTTGCGGGTATTTGTGCTGCTTGGTGCCGGGCGCGCTTTCGTGCTGGTTTCTTCGCGCGACCTCAGCGAATCGCCAATATCGGGCATTGCGATATTTCTGCTTACCGCCGCGACTAACCCGATAAGAGATTTATCGTACTTTTTCTTCATTGCCCTGTTAGCCATGCTGATATCATCGCTATACCTGCTGGCGCAAGACCACATGCAGCAATGGTTCACCATTCACACGCCATTTCGCATACAACAGCGCTTAATGACATGGGCACTGATTACTACATTAATAATTTTCCCGCTGTCGGTTGGTGGCGGATTATTGCTTTCGCCGGTGAACTTCCACACGATACTAAGAAGATACGAAATGCGCCGCTACCCGAATATGAGTTTCGGAAATCCTTTCAGCAGATACAACCTGGGCAATGACGAATCTATCAGTATGGGAAACATAGATTGGCCAACCGGCAACCAGGACATGCTAAGGGTAGAGGTAGAGGATAGAACGGATAGCAGCTCATTATTATGGCGGTCAGCGACATTCGCAAAGTATGACGGCGGAAAATGGCAAATAGACAAAACGCAATTTAACGTTGAATTAAATGAAATAGCGAAAGGGAGAACTGGTTACGGATACATGGTCTCATCTGATACCGACCCGGGCATAATGCAGGCAGTCAAACAAAAAAAGATGATTCTGGAGAATCCGCGATTTTTTACTGCACAAAAAGTGACAATGTTATCGCCAAGTTCAAACGAAGAAACCCCATTATATGCCGCAGCATTGCCGTATAAATTGTTTGTACAGGGTGTAAAAAAATATGCGTTGAGACAGCGATGCGACGGTAATCTGGTTTATAACCAGCAAACGCCGCCGAACTCGGAATATATCATTTTTTCGCTGTTAAAGCCGTCGCCAACTGCTTTTGTGTCGGATGTAAAACTATCGCTGCCCAAGGATAGGGAAGAAATGTACCTGCAAATGCCTGATGAGGAATTCAAGAGCAAAGTTCACACCAAGGCATTAAATATTCTAAAAGAACGAACCAGCATAAAGACTGATTATGAAAAAATACAGCAATTAGCCATTTATATGAGCCAGAACTACAACTATACGCTGTCACCTGAAACGCCAAAGGGAAACGCCGACCCAATATTAACATTTCTTGAAACCGGCAAAAAAGGCTATTGCGTATATTTCAGCGGTGCGTTTGTAATGCTTTGCCGCAGTTTGGGATATCCGGCGCGAATGGCTACCGGGTTTGCTACCGGTGAACAGGAAACAAACCGTCCGCAATCCGGCAGAGTGACTTACCTGGTGAAATCCAGTGAGGCACATGCCTGGGCAGAAGTATTCTTGCCCAACTATGGGTGGCTGACGATAGACCCAACCGCTGGCAGCATTCGTGAAATCGGTTATTGGGAAACATTGTGGGATAATATTGTCACCGGTATAAAGAATATAACAACTTTCACCAAGAACTTCATGGAATCGTTGAAAACATCAGAAACCGCGCGCTGGTATGCGCTGCTGGTATTTCTCGGCGTGCTGGCCATTCTGGGTTCCATAGTCTATTTCACATCAGACCGCCCGCCGCTGTTGTTGCGGAAAAAACTAAATGATGCAGAAGTGGCAAAATGCGTGATGAAAATGTATAGCATGATGCTGCTATGGTTTAAACATTGGGGAATATATAAGCCGCAAGGCGCAACTGCAACAGAGTTTGATGAGTTGCTGCACAAGCTGAGTCCTGATATGGCCGCTTCGGCGCGAACGATAATTAATTGCTACCTGAAGGGAAAATATGCGTCCGAGTCATTGAATGATGCTGATGCCAACGAAGTAATTGCTGCAATGCGTGAAATTTGGCGATTATCCAAGTTGGAACGAAAACGGATCTACGAACAGGATGCAAGGGAATTGGAGAAATGAAAATAATCGGCATCGACCCGGGTCTGCAGGCGACTGGCTATGGCATAATTTCTGTTGAGAATAACTTTGAATTAAAATGCCTGGCGGCAGGAGTTATTCGTCCGGCAAGCAAGGAAATGAGCCTGCGAGTGCTGGAAATCCACGAAAAACTGCTGGCAATTCTCCATGAATTCATCCCCGACGCAATGTCGGTTGAAGACCTGTTCACCGTATACGAACATCCAAAAACCGCAGTGATGATGGGACATGCCCGCGGCGTAATATTTCTCGCCGGTGCCCAACGCGGCATACCGGTAACCAGCTACGCGCCAACCGAGGTGAAAAGCGCATTAACCCGAAACGGCCGCGCCGGCAAAGTGCAGGTGAAACAAATGGTGTTGTGCATGCTGCACCTGCCCGACACCAACCTGCCCGACCACACCACCGACGCTTTAAGCCTTGCCATTTGTCACGCCATGAGAACCTGCCATCCTCTATCAGGAATGGTAAAGAGTAAAGGGTAAAACGTGGCGTCACCGTCCCGGTGACGATAAAAAAAAGCAATCCAAAGGATTGCAAATTTTCTCTCATCTCTCTTCTCCACCCTTCTCTCTTCTTACTCTCTCTTCATTTCGCTAATCGTATAAACGCATCTTCAAGGGTTGGCGGGATACGGTTTATTATGGCTTTTTCTCCGGTTATGTTCCTTACGGCTTTTTCTGCGTTGTCTATATCAAGCGATGATACATGAAGTTTGTCGCCGAATATCTGGACGTCTAATATGCCGGGTAATACAGCTATTTGCGGCGAGATTCTGCGCGCATTATCAACCTCTATCTCCAGCAGGTAATTGCCGGCGTCATTTTTCAACTCGTCCGGGGTGCCGACTCGCACTATTTCGCCTTTGTTTATGAAAGCGATTCGGTTGCACCTTTCCGCTTCATCCATGTAGGGGGTGGAGATGATTATCGTTACCCCTTTCGCGGGCAGGCTGTAAAGTATTTTCCATAACTCCCGTCGTGAAATCGGGTCAACGCCGGTGGTGGGTTCGTCCAGCAGCAGCAGTTGCGGTGTGTGAATAAGTGTACAGGACAGTGCAAGCTTTTGCTTCATGCCGCCGGAAAGGTTGCGGGCAAGGCGCTTGCGAAATGGGGCAAGGCGGCTGAACTCCAGCAGTTCATTCTCTGCGGAAATCCTGTCAGCATCGGGGATTCCATACAGGCTCGCGGTAAACAGCAGGTTTTCCTCAACCGTCAGGTCGCCATACAGGCTGAAACGCTGCGGCATATAGCCGATGGTGGTTTTTACCTCATCCACCTTCTTTCCGGTAATCAGCATATTGCCACTGGTTGGCGGCATAATCCCCGCCAACATCCGCATCATCGTCGTCTTCCCCGCGCCATCCGGCCCCAACAGTCCGAATATCTCCCCGCGCTCAACCGACAACGAAACATCGCGAACAGCGGAAAGCTCCCCAAACGTTTTATTCAATCCAGCAATATCAACAATCACATCAGCCATTGGTGAAATAATACCATTTTATGCCATATCGATGAATGGGGTAAAAAATGTAGAGGACAAGTGATTCACCTGCCCTTTAGTTTTAACTCCTACTGCACATCAATCTTCACCGACTGGTCATCTTTACCGACGGTTATTTTCTTTTCGATGACTTTGCCGGATGCTGTTGTCATTTTCACTATCCAATCGCCGGGGGGCAGGCTGCCGCATTGGGCTATGGCGCAGTTCAGGCCGGCGTAGAATTGCCATTGAATTATCTGGGTATATTTAACTTCTTCCCAGGGACCGGTGCCGTTGACGGTTGCCGTGGTTGGGTAAGCGACATTTTCTATCAATGGTGCGATGAGTGAAGTTAGCGGCAACTTTGTTTCAGGCATGGTCGCATTGTAATTATTTATATCTATCTTAGTATCCCAATTCACCCGGCTATAGAATCCTGACCTGCCGCTGTTGGAACTGGCGGAATAGATGTACAGAATACCGTTTTTTGGTTTGAAGTCGTGGATACAGGTTATCGAACGTGAAAATGGCAATTGAATCGCTTTATCAGTGCCATCTTGCAGCAGCCAGGCATACGCGCCTACGGTGATGCCGTTATAACTGTTTTCGTTGATATTATAAGGACGAATAAATACTGGCGTTTCTATCAGTTTCAAATCAAAAAGAATTTCCGCTTTATCCTCTGGTACTTTAACAAGCCACATACCCGGTTTAGCGGTTCCCCGATTGCCATAATACATATTGCTGCTATCGTTTATCTGGTAAGTGCCTGCCGGTATATTTTCAAAGCTGTAATTGCCGTCCGCATCGGTGGTCTTTGACATTGATAAACCACAACCAGAGTCCGGTGAGCCAGCAAAAATTATGCTTACCTGCGCATTTTTCATTACAGCACCTTTGGCATCATAGAATTTGCCTTTTATGGTGGTTAATGGTTTAAAATCGGTAGTTTTCAGCCGCAGATAGTTATCAACAAACTTGTATGGCACATCTTTTGCTATCCCAACTGTTGGAAAAATTATAGTAATTTTCGTGGTAGTATCAGGATAATCAATTATAAAACTATCATTTCTGCGAAGAATCTTTTTCTTGCTGATATCGCCATCGGGATATACCATCATGTCTGAATTGCTGTTATAATTCATTTTTCCGGCAATATTATATTCAATATTAATATACCTGCTGTTTACCGGTGTTGTATTCATGAAGGTAGTTACCGGTCTTTTTATTACTAATTCAGCCGGGGTATCTTTGTTTATTTCAAGCATGGATGCTATTTTTTGTCCATTTCCATACGGTGAATTTATCAGATATTTTGTCAGCCACAAATTTAATCGCGCTTTGTTGGTTAATGCTACAGCCACATTCTCGGAATTACTGATGATATTAAACATGGTCTGGTTTTGCTGTCCCCGGTTATAATCCATAGTTTGCGGGAATAAAGCCAACAACGATGAATAATAATTACTGCCGTTATTCAGGTTAGCAATTTCTTTACCGTTTTCATCAACCTGTTTTACGGTGAATGTCTTTAACACCAGGTTTTTCACTTCGCCATTAGTGCATATCCGCAAATTATTGGGAGCAGTTTTTGACCACCAGCCCAGAATTTTGTTTTTGTCGTAATAAACGGGAACTTCCGGTTTTTCCGCATCTGCCGGCAATGTCATAGAGTGGATTTCCAACGGGTTGCTGTAATCAACCCAATTCACGACAGCACCGCCAGGCAGATTGGCGGATTCAGTTTTTAATACTACGGTAACCGCATCTTTTGACGGCAAGGTTATCTCTGCTGCCGGATTATTGGGGTCAGACAGCATATCTATCATCAATTTGTATTTTCCCGGCACGGCAGCCCGCAAAGATATTCCTTTCTTTGTCCGTGTTACTTTGACCAACTGGTTAATAGATGTTTGCGATATTTCTTTCGGGTACAAATCAGATGCGACAGACAACTGGTTAAATTGTGCCGGGGTAACACCATCGGAATTAAATATCTTAACATCAGCAGATGGAGCAATATCAAAATCATTAATTTCCAATAGTCCAGTAGAGCCATAACTGGTATCCGGTGAATCATTAATTGGGATATAAAAAGTTATAACCTTACAACGCGGGATATCTTCATTTGTTATCAGATATAACGTGATCGGTGAATTTAAATATCCGCCGATATTATTGTTGTATCTCGAAGAATCTGTTGACATATTAATCTGCTGGGTCTGGTAATCTGATCGGGTATCAGATTTGTAAACGCAGAGTCCTGAAATCTTATCTACTGTCGATTTAAGATATATACTTGTATTGGTTCTCACCGGCGGTTCCAGCGGGGTTACAGACTTCGTTGCGTTTGCCGGCAATATACCTACAGGAATATTATCTCCCCATATAGTTGCCCGTACCGGCGGCATATCAATCCAATTAACAATGCCGTTTTCGTCAGATTTGGCAGATATAATCTTCATTCTGCCGTCATTAATATAAGAGGCATTTACAATTGCATTAGCGGCTGGTTTGCCGGATGAATCGAATGCAGTCATGGATACACGACGCGGGGTAAACGAATAAGAAGTGACGTCTGTCTTGCCATTTTCATCGACAATTACCGGCACCGGCATTCCACGAGTACCGCCATCTATCGACATTTGCAATGTATATGACGCACCCGGCATAACTTCCGGCAATACTATGGTACCGTTGGCAACAGTGGCATTTATCCGTATCCAGTCATAATTTTCATTAGTAGGCTGTCTGCGATTCGCGTCGGCCAGGTCTACCTTTGTCCAATCGTCAAAGTTTTGATTCTTAGGATAATTCCAATTGATCCTCCCGGTGATTTTCGTACCATCAGCAATCGCTTTCGCAGTATCATCAGTTACTTTTATTGGTAATTGCACAGACTTTGGGTAATCAATAGATAAATTACGAACGGCGTCTTTAGTCTGAAAACTCCATATTTTATGGATAGAATTTGTAGGAAGTATAACCCTGGTGTTTCTGCTGAATGAAGCGGAAATCGCAAGCGAAGTTGCCTCTGCCGGCAGTTGAAAGAAAAACTTTCCATCTGCAACACGCTGCGGATTGTTTAACCCTATTTCACGACCATCCAACATATATGCGCCATTTACGTAATAATCATTATTGTTAGCTGGAATATTATTTATTGTCAGCGTCACCCCTGGACGCACGACTACTAACTCGCAAGTAGTAGTTTCGCCTTCAACAATTTTCACTGTTTTAGCGACTCCCAAAACCTCTATTGTCGCATCACCCGACGGCATCATGGTCGAGAAAAATCCTTTGGCATCGGTGGTGAAGTTGAATTTGTTTTTCCCGGAAGAGACAGTTACTCTTTCGTTAACGCATAACACCCCGGTATCAGATTTAACGACACCCTGCAAAAAGCCGAAAGTAACATCCTGAGCAAATGCCAGGGTGAACAGTGACATGAGTGAAATTAGAAAAATCACGCGCTTGATCATGGTAAACTCTCCATATAATCGTATAAACGATATGATATTACATAAGATAGCAAATAGCAATAGTATGACGTCAACAAACCGTGAAATGTTCCCTGTCGACGATAAACTTTTTCACTTTCAGCCATCTTTACAGTTTAACCTCTATTGCCTGGTCAGTGCTGCCCACGGTAATTGACTGCTCAATATTTTTGCCAAATCCGGTATCAAATTTCAATGTCCATTTGCCGGGAGCAAGGTAATTAATCTGCGCCATCGCACAGTCTAAACCAGAGAAAAATGACCATTTCAACGGCATATTCATCACCACATCCTGCCATGGCCCGGTGCCGGTGATGGTCACGATATCAGGATAGATGATATTGTCATTTAATGGTGCAGTAAGGGTGACGACAGGGGTTTTAACATTGTTCAGCACGATGGTATCCGTATTGTTGCTGCCATTAATATAATTATAAAACCCACAGAAATTTCCAGCATCATCTGTGGTAATGGTGTAGGCATTTCCGCTTGCTGATGTGAAATCTGAAATATAAATAGAATCGGAAACAGTAGGGATTTGAATAGCTTTGCCGGTGCCATCATCCAACCACCATGCTGTTTTTATATTTTTCATTGTATTGCTGCGACCTGACATCTGTTTTGCAGGGATTTTCAAATCGTTGATATATTCTTTAGTCTCTGGCACATTTGAAAGCCATATTGTTTGTATTTTTTTATTAAATCTATTATCAGTTGCGTACAATATGTATCTTCCCGGTGGGATATTTTTAAAGGTATAATATCCATTTCCATCAAGATAACTTGTTAAAGTGAAGTTATACAAATTTTGTTCAGCATCATTGTAATACAAATTTATGGATGAATATTTTACAGGAACTCCATTAGAATCAATGATTCTATTTTTCAATGTTGTCATCGGCAAAAAATCATCACAATTAAACTTAATTGTATTATCTATAACGTTAAGTGGTATATCTTTAAGTATGCCTAAATTAGGACAAACAACAGTAATTGTTTTTGCCGTATCCGGTAGTATTACGTAAAAATTTCTGTTCGAATATAAGAAATATTGGCGGCGATTAGTATCTTTATCAAAATAAACCCAATTTTGTGCGGAAGAGAGATATTTTGTTCCGGTTTCAAATATAAGCCTGACTTTTTTATATTGTACAGGTTCATTTTTTGCCATATCCGGTTTCTTAAGCAATAATTCTTTGGTGGTATCTTTAGTTATGTTAAATATAGTGGTTGTTTTGTTGTTATTTTTTGTCAATAACAAATATTTAGTTGTCCACAAATTAATATTCTGATTATCAGATATATTCATATTGTCAGGTATTTTATTGATGACTTTTGAATTGTATATTATTCCAGGGGCAATATCTTTTTCAAATATGTTATTTCCAATAGGAGGGAATAATGGCAGCAATTGATTTTCACCAAAGTAATTCAGATCGTTGGCAATTTGCCAGGCAAAGGTTTCTGCAGCATTTTTTACGGTGAAACTGCGTAAATCCCATTTTTTAAGTTCATTATTTTTCCATACCTGCATAGTGGAAGGTGATGTTTTGCACCACCAGGCAAAGGTATTCTTTGCATTATAATAAAAAGTACGCACATCATTTTCCAAACCCAATGTCATGTTGTGGATCTGCATTGGGTTGGATAAATCTGTCCAATAAACAGTAGCGCCGGCAGGCAAACTTGCTTTTGAATCCGGCATAATTACTGTTATCTCATCTTTCGCTGGCAAGGTTATCATGGCGGCATAATTATCAGTGTCATATAACGCGTCAATCAGCAGTTTATAATTTCCCGGCATTATTGATTTTATAATAATCTTGCCATCTGACACATTTAGATCAACCAGATTATCATTTTTATCTAATAATTCTTTGGGAATAACGGTTGAAATAACTCCTGCCTTATTCACCTGTGCCGGAGTAACCCCGTCAGAGTTAACAACTTTTATCTTTGCCGAATACATGGGCACAACATCATTAATCTCTAACGTGCTGATAAATCCCTGATCTTGTGAGGAATAATCATTGTATGGAATATACAATTTTATCCCTTTAACCTGCGGGTTATCATCGGCTGTCATTAAATAAAATGATGTCAGCTTATCTGTTTTGATGGAATATTGCGTTTCGGATACACAGGTTTGGGTATTGGCAATAATCTCATTATTATTTACCAGTGTAGAAGATGTAATAATCCCATTCAAGGTGCCAACTTTCGATTTTATAATCACTGGAACCGTCCTGTTTTCCGGTGGAGCTAAAGCGGCTGTGATTACTTTAGCATCAGCAGGTATTACTCCAGCGGGTATATCATCACCCCAGACTGTTACCCGTACCGGGGGAAGGTTATCCCAATTTACAATCCCTTTTGCATCAGTTTTTCCTGTAGTAATCTTAACTATTCCGTCTTGAATATATGACGCATTCACGGTGGCATTTGCCGCGACATTGCCAGCTGTATTAAATACTGTTTGCACTACAGTTCTTTTCAGTAAAACATAGCTGTCAATATCCGCTTTTCCTGCCCCATCTATTGAAATATCTGTTATTGTGCCTGTTATGGCATCAGTATTTAATTGCAGACGGTATGATAACCCGGGCATACAGTTTGGCAATGTTATACAGCCGTCTTTCACAACAGCCTGAATATTAACGAATCCTTCTTTTTCTCTGCCAGCCATGGAGATGGTGTAATATGCCAATGTTTCTTTCAGCCAGTCATCATCTTTTATATCTTTTTGTAAATTACATATCATTTTTCCGGTTATCTTCACATTATCAGCGATAGCTTTTCCATTAACATCAACTATTTTTATCACCGGCGCTGTCGCAGCGGGGATATCGATTGTTAATTCGCGCCGCGCCTCAACGGTGTCAAACTTCCATTTTTTATAGATTATTCCAGATGGAAAGTTTTCTATATTTGGGTAGCTCATGCGCAAAACCACAGACATTGATGTCGCGTCTGCCGGCAGTTGCAGGAAGAACTTATTCGTAGTGTAAGAATATGATACTGACTTTGCTTTGTTGTCGTTCAGCGAATATGATGCGGCGAGGTAATATGATATATTCAGCGGATTATTTATGGTTAATGATGCACCCGGACGTGGAACTGTAATGTTAACCATCGCAGTTTGCCCTTCTTTTATGGTGGTATTATTGACAATCGTCCCCACCGTTATCACCGCATCCCCGACTGGCACCAGTGAGTAAATAATACCTGTTTCATTAGTAGTAAATTTTAATTTATATTTTCCGATTGTCACATTAACTTTTTCATTAACACACATACTGCCGTCATCCATTCGCAGCATGCATCTTAAATATCCATAAGTTAAATCATCAGCAAACGCGTATGATAACAAGGTTAATAACAGTATCAAAATTACAGGATATCTCATCTTATTTAAGCTCCAATCTTATTGCCTGCGCTGCATTCGTCATAGTAATTTCTTTCTCGACAATTTTATCACCCATTATCTTTATCTTCCATTTTCCGGGTGGTGGACCGCTAATCTTTGCAATGGCTGATTCAATGCCGCCAAAATTATTCCATTGCAGTTGTTGGCGGTATGTTATACCTTCCCAGGCACCTGTGCCGGATATAAGGATTACAGATGGATAAATAAAGTTATCCTGCAAATCAGTAATTAAGCTTATATTGGCATTTGTCTTAAACTCATTTTCATACGATATTTTATTTGCCCATTTTACATTTGTAAATACAGGAGTTCCGTTTCTTGCGTTTGTTGTGGACATGGCGTAAAGTATCGTATTTATATCAAGAGTATCCGGCAGGGCAATACCTTGATTTGCCGGTAGTGGAACTGCGGTATTATTGCCGGTTGGCAGATACCACGCATAATTATTTGTTAAAGTTGTAGAGGAAGAATAAGTAAATGGATTTACACGAATTGTAGCAGGTTTGTCGCTTAATGCAAGATCTACTACCTTATTCACATCGTCATTAGTTATAGTTACAGCTTTATAAGCATTCGCGTTGTTGTTATTTTCTCCACCACAAACTATATAATTTCCGGCAAGTAGTCCTTTAAATACAAAAGTGCCGTCGTTAGAAAATACCCCGTAATATAATGTACAGTCATCATCTGCAAGATCTATTCGTCTAACTGAGATGGTAGCATTCTTTAACTGATTTCCTTTTGCGTCACACAGTTTTACTGTTAATGCAGCCATAGGCAAAAACTTATCTGCATCAATATTTATAGTATTGTCTTTTATATCTATAGGCATATCTTTCATCATGCCATATTTTGGACATACAATGGTCATTGTTTTTGCATTTTCAGGTATTTTAATATACGGTACAATATTGCAAAATAATAGTGGATTATCTTCATTGCCATCAAATGTAATTTTAGATTCTATAGTCGATAAATTACCTCTGAAATAAACTTGAGAACTTCCCTTGTAAATATTTATTCTAACTTTTCCAACATTATTATCTTCTTTTTTGACCGATTTTTTAGTTACAATTATTTCTTGTGGCGTGTCTTTTG
>Ga0194053_10000090_pt1 | contig 66558 bp, 61 predicted proteins | sample SepL228m_MetaG_FD_161684 | JGI IMG/M metagenome (GOLD analysis project Ga0194053, IMG submission 161684) | Anoxic zone freshwater microbial communities from boreal shield lake in IISD Experimental Lakes Area, Ontario, Canada - Sep2016-L227-8m | ecosystem: Environmental > Aquatic > Freshwater >...
CGAGGTATTAAGTGGAAGCTCTGCTTCTTTACGCAGCAAGCTGCGGAGTATTTACTCGTTTGTTCTGACTTCGACTCAGATGTTGTGAATATAAAAATATTCACACATCTTCGCTTGTCAGAATAAATCACCCACGTACCTCCTTCATTCCCAGAACAGGAATAAGTGCCGCCAGACAGATGATGCCGACGATCACGAATAAGTATTCATTCGTCGTGAAGTAAAGGCCGATGATAGTTATGAGTGGTGCCAGGAAATATGAGATCGGTCTAGTTATGCGGAAGAATCCGAGAGCAGCGGAATCACGCACGGAAACGGTTTTGAAGAAATATGTCTCTATCATGATCTCGACGGCCGCTGCACCTATACGAGTGATGAGGAGTAGCGTTGCCCACAAGGCGACACTTTTCAATGTAAATAATGATAGAGCTATGGTAGACAGACCCATGATGATGAATCCTATAGCCATGATCTTCTTCTGACCATATTTCACACCGCCGTAGCCACCGTCCGAAAGTTTACCGAGAGGGTATTGGATGAGAGGAAAAGGTATGAGCATGATGACTAGGATGATACCGATATCGTCCCAACCAAAGCCAATCGTTTTGTTCAGATATATCGGACTGTAGACGACCATCCATGAATAGAATACCTGGAGAATGGTGTTAGCAACGAACAAGCGGACCCAGTTCGGATTCGAGGATACATGTCTTATCAGCTGATGAGGTGAAAGGTGGATATAGTTGGGGTCTTTGAATTTTGGGAAATTTCTATAAACGAGATAGAGGAGGGGAAAGAGCATCGCTAGGGCGGCGACGTAGGTATTGCGATAGTTGTCGGTACCATTGATGAGCATCGAACCTATGAGTGGCGCTACTAACCATGACGCATTCAATGTGGCTATGTAGAGACCGCGAACGCTACCGACGTTGGAACCTTCGGTATAAACTTCTAGGAATATATCCAGACTCAAGCTGATAAGTCCGATAACGGCAGTTTGCAGGATAAATATGACGGACAACGTCAGTGCTGACGTTGACGCGACCATGCCATAGAATAGGCAGATCTGTATGATGATAAGCGCGATCGTTGTGTTGTAGTTACCGAACCTTCGGATGATGCTGGGTGCCACGAGGTAGCCGAATATCGATAGGGCTGCACCGGCCATATATATGTAACTCAATGTATTCTCGTCTGCGAAGATGTTGAGGAAACTCGAGTTCGAATACATCGGTATGACGAGATGTAGAGTGTAAATGAAACCGATCACTGCTATCGTGTAGATAATGTGAGTGCGAGGTGGGCGGGATGTCATGGTGATATTATAACGATAAGTGAGGAATTATGAAAGCTCGCTCCAAGGATTCACTCATCCTTTGGAAAATGCGCTGGTATATTTGTAACAGAATATCCTCGAGACGAAAAGTGATATGGGGGGGTGCGAGTCTGGAACTTGCGAATGGCCACCTTTTATGCTAAATTGACTCCACCTATGAAAAAAGACATTCACCCAAAGAACTACAGACAAGTCATATTTGCCGACAATTCCAGCGGCACGAAGTTCCTCATACCTTCAACTATCGAGACCAAGACTACTGAAAAGTGGACAGACGGCAAGGATTATCCAGTACATCATGTCGAAATTTCCAGTGCATCACACCCTTTCTATACTAACCAAGAGAAAACTATCGACACCGCTGGTCGCGTTGAGAAGTTCAAGACACGCTTGTCTAAGGCTGCAAAGAAATAGATTTACGATCCTAGATTTGAGATTTACGAATGGCGTTTTCCGCTGATCTGAAATCCTGAATTTTGAATCCTAAATCTTTTTTATTATCATGAACCTAGAAACCTACAAAGCCAATCCGAAAACCGCTTTTCTCGCAGGAATGTACGAGAAGCTTATTCGTGATGAGAAAGAAGTACGCAGTATGATGGAAAAGGATCCATCATTAAAAGAGATGGCTGAAAGTGACCTTACGTCTATCGTAGAACAGAAGCAGAATCTAGAGGACCAGATGAAATCCATCATCGAAGGTGATGTCCAGGTTGAGGAAAAACCGAACGAGATCATTCTCGAAGTTCGTGCCGGCGCTGGTGGAGATGAAGCCGCTCTCTTTGCGGCAGAGTTACTAAATATGTACAGACGGTATGCAGAAAATCGTGGTTGGGCTACGAGGATCATAGATGAGTCATCGAACGACATCGGTGGTTACAAAGAAGCGTCTATGGAGATAAAGGGTAAGGGTATTTACGATGATCTCCGTTGGGAAACTGGTGTGCACCGCGTTCAGCGTGTTCCTGAGACAGAGAAGTCTGGACGCATACACACCTCGACGGCCTCGGTCGCTATCATGCCGATACGCAAAAAGTCCAAGTTCATCATCAATCCCGCTGATCTCGAGATAGAGACCTCGAGAGCTGGGGGTAAAGGTGGTCAGAATGTGAACAAGGTGGAAACGGCGGCGCGTGTCATTCACAAGCCGACCGGTATGGCGGTACGATCTGTCGCCGAGCGCAGTCAGTCTGCAAACAAGGAAAAGGCTCTGCAAATCCTGACCGCACGACTAGAGGCCATGCAGGAAGAAGCAGAAGCAAAGAAATTCTCCGCCAACCGCAAGGGTCAGATAGGTACTGGCGATCGCTCTGAGAAGATCCGTACGTACAATTTTCCACAGGATAGAATGACTGATCATCGTATCAAGGAGTCATGGCATACATTGCCTCTCATCCTGAAGGGCAATATTCAGCCGATCATCGACGCCCTCCACGCATTTGAGAAGAGTGGTAAGGAGAGTGCGGCAGAACCTATCGGCGACGGAGAATAAATATTTTATGCAGGAACATAGAAAAAGATTTCCATTAAAATTGATCTTAGGACTCGTTTTGATAATAGCTGTCGCTGGCGCCTACTATTTTAGGCGTGCAGATAGATCGGCACCCTTAGTTGAGTTACCGATGGCTCAGGTAGGGCATGTCGAAAATATTACCGCATCTAGTTCAGTGACATCAGCTGTAGTCGATATTCGTGCCAGAAAATTTGAATTGCTGACAGTTGATCCGCCCATCAGCTTCGGTGAGGCACTCGATATAGCCAATCATGTGGCGAGTCTCACACACATTCGTCCAGCCTTTTTGTTAGCTATCTCGCAGGAAGAGTTGAAACTGGAAAAAACGGATATGTGTTATCTGACAGATCTAAAGACAGGTCTAGGGGTGCGAGATATAGATGGAATGACCAAGCCAAAGACGATGCATCCTACCAGAGATATTCCTGGATTCCTGGCTATTACAAAGAAATTGAATAAAGATCCTTTGAAAACATTGGTAACGTGTCCGATGAGTTTCGGTTGGGGAGGTGCGATGGGTCCAGCGGATTTTATACCGTCTACGTGGATGGCGTATAAGAGTAGGATAGAAAAGATCACAGGAAAAGCGGCTGATCCTTGGGATATCAATGACGCTTTCTTGGCTATGGGACTCTTCGTGGCAGATACGGGCGCGAAATCAAAAACTCATGATGGGGAATGGAGGTCGGCTATGGTCTATTTTTCCGGCTCCCCGAAGTCTGGATATAACTGGTATGCCGATGGAACTATGGAGATATCTCGACAGATCGAGGCGGATATAGAGTCGCTGGTAAATTGAAGGTATTTTTCGTTACTAACCTATGGATGCGCCATTTAGTAGCATCGAAGCATAGATACCAAATAATATTAGTGACACATATATCAATATGCCTAGTACTATGATTGCTTTGTCTAAGATAAGTAAACCGCGAGTATTAGATTCCTTGTTTCTCATAGAGGTAAAAGCGAGCGATACGTATAAGATCGGTAGAATAATCATTCCTAAGACATTCACAAAAAAATTTCCCAATATCGGACCAAAGTCATATATATCAAAAAGGGATAATATAGCAACGCCCATCTGAAGTAGATTTATAATTACAAAAAATATCGCGCCTGTTAAATATTTATATTTTTTCATATACCTACTATTATACTACAAAAGTTGGCAGTATTCGCTCTGTAGCATATTTTTGGTGCGCCGTCTGGGACAATGTTGGAACCTTTTTAGCTTTTAATATGGCTTAAACTCATCAATCCCCATTTTTGCTTGTAATATTTAACCTATTATGCTAGTCTATAAATACAAACGGCTTCGGCCCTCCCCGAAAGGGGTATAAACTAGAAAGACTCAGGCGAGCAATTGCTTGAGTTTTTCTTTTATCTCGTCGAAGTTTTTCTGATCCATATCTCCAATCTTATATTGTAGTCTCTTGCAATCAATCAAACGGATTTGAGAAAGAATAGCTGTACTTACCCCTTTACCAAGAGGAAATGAGTAATAATACTTACCTTTTTTCTGATTCTTTGTAAGTGGTATACACCAAAGGACTTCGTTATTGAATTTCTTTAAAACAATTACTGGGCGCAGGAACGCATCACCACGACCATCTTGTTCAAAACCAATATTCATGCCTACTGATGCGAACCAGACCTCGCGCTCATGAAAAAACGCACGAACTTTATTTTCATGCAGATCACTTTTTTGATTGTGCCATTCTTTGAAATCTTTATTCATGTTCGTCAGGTTTCATGGCGGAAAGTATAGCATAAAATAATATGGGCCAAATTTATTATTTCATCGGCTATGACGGTAGAATCTTTCTAACGGTCACATTACTAGTTTATTTTGAACCTGGATATTGATCTGTCGGTTTTTGTGGAGCAATAATTTGATGCAGACATCGAGGATTGCTTTGTATATTCCTGACCATCAACTGTATAGTGAACTGCCAATGTACACGTGCCACCGCCCTTGGAACTACTACTTCTGACCATATCACCAACTGAAACGACTACAGCAAGAACCGTCGCAGTCATATTATTGATATTGGTCATGTTGCCAATAAATCCCGGAACGAGCATAAATACTATTCCTAGAATCATTCCAGAAAATGTACCAAATATTCCAGGGCACTTTTTTGCACCGAATGGATTTTCGATGCCAAAAAATCCATCGGCTATCAAAACAGCACCAATTGCCTGTTCCGCAGCAGCATAGGTAGCTGGTTCTTTGGTCTTATATGGCTCTAGAAAATTAACTGCATGCTGTTTTAAATTTGAAAATAGTTTCATAAAATTAATACTTATACTGAATTATAATGACTTTATTATTCAACTAATTACTATCTGATGATACTCCGAATTCTCGACACTGTCTGGCATTTCTTTGTGCAGGTGTGTCACTTGAACTAAAAGATCCGGAGCCATTTCCTGCTTGAACATTTTTAAGTCTAGCAACAAGATCTGAAGTATTGTAAGAACATGTCATATCACCCGCTTGAGATAACAATGATTTGACTCCTTCTGGAGGTAGATTCGGATTTTTTATGTCAATAAGTTTACTGTAATAGGCACACATGCCATTTGTGAGTCCTCTAATTTCATAATGACTTGTCTGTGTTTGCATGACACTAGGAACTTTTGACGGATCAGGTGCTAGAGGAGCAAACATCTTCCCAATATCTACAGTAGTAGTAACATCCGCTTTAGCTAGTGCGCATGTTTTTGCTGCATCAACAATACATTGAAAATCATTCATGCAATTTTTTACAGTCGCCACTGTTGTCGCAGTAGAGGTTGCCTTAGTAACTATTTGTTTGACAACTTTTTGTTGAGGAGTTAACACCTGCCCATTTTTTATAGAATCATCACTGCCAAATACTACAACGTTGGGAGCTGGCTCAGCTTTTTCTGTTTTTTGATCAACCTTATTGATTGGTTTATTTTTAACATATACATAAACACCACCACCGATAACTAATAATGCAATAACTATTAATAATGGCACAACGAACCCTTTTTGTGAGTTTTTCAAAATGATATTATTTTAGCAATAAACAGTCGAAGTTAGCAAATTCGTCGCATCAACATATTTTTGGTGCGCCGTCTGGGACAATGTTGGAACCTTTCTTACGTTAAATATGGCTAATTAACGAAAAACGCCTTCCTTCGTAGCATATAGATTATTATAATGAGCCCAATCACCCATGCAAATACTGTGGCTGAGATTAAACTCCCCATAATCAATGTTGGAGTCATCAGTTGAAGCAGTTGAGGGCTAAGTGTTTGTTGATAATAACTCGTGTACATCGCAGAGTTGGACATGAACGACAATAGATTGACTGCAACAAATATCATTGAGAATATGTAATATCCGATAGACAATTTCCTTGCCCATTTAAGCCTTTTTAAGATTCCATAAAATATAGCAGCAAGAATCGCAATTATAATGAGATCTGCAACAACTGCTCCTGCTCCGGTTAATAAAACTGGACCAAGTTGTGCTACTGATGATTTTAACATCGTAAATAAAAGAGATACCGCACCCCAGCCAACAAGTATCAAAATTAAAATCATACCTACTGGAAACTTTTGCCTAATTTGTTCGTTAACCATATTTTTGTTTTTTTAATTATTTAATAACGGATTTAAACATACCCGCTTTCACAGCTACCACAATCACAACAATCCATATAACTAAAGAAACGATAATCCCAAATCCTGGCAATAACATCTTTGCCAGAATAGCAAGACAGGCTAGTATTGCCATTATAGGTGCCAGTGTAAAATTTTTACTTTGTCGTTTAAATAAACTCGCCACTATCGCCTTGTTTATGTCACCAAGAAGTAACCCTTCTTTAAGGAGAATATCCCTTATTGTTTTGTTTCCACTCATTGTTCCATCGGATCCGGAAAGTACCCGTTCAAGTAGTTCAGGTTTCGCTTTCTTTATGACTGCATCTCTATAATAAGGCATCCAGAAATAACTAGTGATCGCGAATACTAACAACGCTAATATGATGTAAAAAAACATATTATTATATTCCAGGAACATCAACAGCTAGCTCATTAGCCGCCATCAATGCCGCCGTCACATTAGGGTTTTGCGCCATAATCTTGTACTGGAACATATTCAATACAGTCCATACATCATGAAGTTCGTGTGGAAGACTTTTAGGGCCTGTGAAGACCTCCTTTAGCTGTTGTTTAAGTGTTTCTCCATACCTATTGAGTAGGTCTAGATCAGCTTCGTCTTTGATATACTGGATTACTTTTTTCATCTGATCATGCTCGAGCCAAATGCCATTACATTTTTTACAGATTGAAATCACGATATGAGAATCATCCCAGTCAAGTGAACGCATGGAAATGTTGCAAACCGGGCATATTTGACCTGATGGTTTTGCTAAAAGTTTTTCGTTATCATTCCAAAGATCAAGGTCAAACCATGCATCATCAGGAATTTTATCCTTGATTCCTTCCAACTCCTTCTTGGCAAGCCAGAAGCCGTTGCATGTGTGACAAACATGTATTTCGATACCATTTAATTTATAAGAGACAAGTTCTTGCGTCTTACACTGTGGACATTTCATAATGCCAATACTTTACCATAAACACATCTGTTTGAAAATAGGCACACACTGTCAGTAGTTCAGGTGGTGGTTTCTTCGCCCACACTCCTACAGCACTTTCGGGAAAGTTCTGCGCGAGTCGCTTGTAGGTAAGGGCATGTCTACCTCAGCCCGTTACCACGGACACCATTCGCGACTAGCGCATAACCTGTATGGCGAGAGCGCCCCCGCTATCGCAAAGCGATTGGGGGAAAGGCGCGAAGCCATACTGGTGTGCGCGTTAAGGTCGCGCCACAGACATATTCAGGGCTGAGGTTGGATATGCCCGTACTCTCTCCCACCTAGCGCTCTCGTTCAAGCGGTCGCGCATGACTTTCCTGCGATTCGAAAGGGCTGTTGGGGTGGGTGGCGCCACTAACATTAGTTTTACTGCTTTTTTGTAAGTGTTAAACTATTGGTATGGATCTCGTGATCTTACAGCTTAATCTGAAATACCAAGAATTTCTTGAAGTCAATGATAACAAGAGACTTTACAGATCATTCAAGAGGGTCTATGAATACTTCGATCTGATTGATAACCGGAAGGATGTTCAAGATCTAATCGACAAGGACAAGAAGGATGTTGAAGGCAGGATAATGATCATTGATTGCGAAGGTAAGTTGGCTCCAAGAGACAAGGAAAAAGTGGTAGACAAGATCAAGAAGCATTCGCTTTCCGGCAGTTACGACATCCTCAAGAGAAACATATTTACTCCCATGAAAGCGTATTGGGAATCGCCAGACCATTCTTCGGAAGATTCTACTATTGGTCAAGCTCTAGCGTATAGCAACGATGGCACTGTATGGCAATTTCTCAAGGTGGTTTGGATCAGAATTCGATATGCTTTTTCAATGAACGATGTCTCTGATTACATGGAAAAATTGCACACGGATTTGGTTAAAGGACTGCTTTATGGCATGGAAAAGTCGCCGGAATATTTGGCTTTGAAAGAGCCGGCTGAATTGAAATCTCCTGAAGCGATGCTGTCTATCAATGAAGCAAAGTTAAAGGTTAGTCGTGATGATTTTGACTCGGATAAAAGCGAATTGAAGATCGGTGGCAAAGTGGTGAAGATAAAGCAAAAGAATGACAAGCCGAATTCTCATTTCGTCCTTGAATATATCTTTGGAAATAACGAAGGCTTGGACGCTCAATCATTCTACACTGATATTCTCAACGATAAGTTCCAGAATGATGACAAAGATTGGCGGTCAATGTACAGAGCCTGCAACGATATTAACTCCAAAGTAAGCAAACAAGCCGGCGTAAGCAATTTCTTGTTCATTAAATCCGGCAAAACCGGTTATACACAGATAAATAAGGAATATCTGTAAGCTGTACCCGTACGATCCCGTAACGACAAGGAATGATAATAAGCCCGACCCAATATCGGGTTTTTTCATGCCTTTTACATTCTCACAAAACTTAACACAAGACTGCATCAAAAGCTTCAAAGAGGAAAATGGGGTCGACATTTCCGCTGAAACGGCTAACGAGTATCTGAATTCATTCGCTCGGTTGTATTTGACGTTCGCGAGGATCGAAGGCGCCGCACCGGATGCTTTAGCGCCGGGCGGCGCTTCGCCTGACTTGATATCCCCTCATAGTTGTAAGTAACTCACTATGCACTTCATTTATAAGAAATATGGAGAAATCGTCGAAATCACCAAGATTGAGAAAGAACCGCACCCGCGCAAAGTACGCGTATACTTTGCGAGACGAAGGAATCCCATATTCGGCCTTAGGCGACCCGATAATATTCGAAGGACCAGACAGATATGTGTGCGGAGGGTGTTTTCTGCTATTGAAGAGTATGGATGTCCGCTTTTGGTCACGCTCACCTTTGCCGGAGATGCTTCGGACGCTTCCTATGCAAATGATTCCTTACGCGCATTCCAAGTGCGGTTGCGAGCTAAATATCCTCTTGCGCAATCCCTCTTTATACCTGAACTCTCTCCAAGGGGAAGGATCCACTTTCATGGCCTACTCTTTAACCTGCCGCTGTCTCTCGGCGATACGCGCCAAGGTAAACGGTGTATTTTGCATGGAGATGAGAGAAAAACTAGGACGCTTGCCAAGCTCTGGGGAGAGGGTTTCGTGGATGCGACAAAAACTGACGGCTCTGGACGCTTGGCATATTACATCAGTAAATACATCGCCAAAGGAGGATCCCAAATCTTATTCAACGCCATGAGAATGTTACGGATATCGCACGGCTTTCCCAAAGAGATTGTTGTTCGAGGAAAAATGGCTGAAGAATTGGCGAAAAGATATTCGAACGAGAAGCCGATCAAGGAGTGGACACGACCTAGCATATTCATGGGAGAGATTACCAAGAAAACATATCAAAAATCACCATGAAATATTTACAAAATTTGTGCAGGAAATTATTTAAGAGTACAATAGCGCTAACATTTTATTTTTCTTAATCTATTATCAACCATAGCTAATTAAATTCATGAAATATATTCTCTACTGTAGAAAGTCCACTGATTCCGAAGACAAGCAAGTACTATCGCTCGACTCACAGGAAAAGGAACTACTAGATATTGCCGGCAAGTCCAACTTGAATGTCATCAAAACATTCAAAGAAAGTCGGACTGCCAAGGAAGCCGGTCGTCCCATTTTCAATGAAGTGATTCAGATGATCACGAACGGAAAAGCTGATGCGATTCTATGTTGGAAATTAGACAGGTTAGCACGAAACTTCCTAGACGGCGGTCTCATCATGGATATGCTACAAAAAGGCGTCATCAAAGAAATCCGGACTTACGAGGCTACACATCTACCAAACGAATCAGCTTTCATCATGGCTATGCAATTCGGTATGGCCAATCAATTCAGTAGGGATTTGAGTGTGAACGTAAAGCGTGGTAATCGTGCCAAACTAGAACAAGGTGGTTGGCCCAATCATGCTCCATTCGGATACTTAAACGACAAAGCTACGGCTACAATTACAATCGATCATTCAAGGTCAAAATATGTTCTACGCATGTTTGAACTCTACGCCGCCGGTATTCACGGCTTCACTGAAATCGCCAACATTCTATTCAACGAAGGCCTACGAAACACCTGTGGCAAGAAAATATATCGTGGTCACATTCATCGAATCATTACAAACCCATTCTATACAGGCCTCATGCTCCGAGATGGTAAATACTATCCAGGCAATCACGAGCCGCTAATATCAAAGGATCTGTTCGACAAAGCTCAACTGGTCTTACAAGGCAAGCTACATCCAAGGCCACAAACGCATTTCTTCCCGCTAAGAGGATTCATGAAATGCGAAAACTGCGGTTGTTCATTAACAGCGTCTCTCAAAAAAGGTCATCAGTATTATTACTGCACCAATGCCAAAGGAAACTGCGAAGAACACAAAAAATACATGCGCGAAACATATCTGGATGAAAAAGTGGCTGAAATATTAAGTCCTCTACAATTCAGCGAACAGAAAATCGATCTGATGTACCGTGCCGCCAAGGAAAAGATCGATGCTGATTCAGAATATCTCAATCGTTCATTAGACACCCTCGTAAAACAGCTAGAATCGTTCAAGACGAAAGAAAACAAACTTCTCGATACTTTCCTAGCTGATCAAATTTCAAAGGAAATCTACGACATCAAAATACTAGAAATTCATAACAACCGCATTTCTCTAGAAAAACAGATCAATGATATGAAATCCAAACAGGCTGTATCTACCTTGGAACCGATCAAAAAGATATTTATGCAAGGCAGTAGAGCCGTAACTGACTTTATCAAAGCCAATGACACCGAAAAACGAAATATCGTCTCTGAACTACTTTGGAACCTTTCAGTCAAAGACAGAAAAATCGCTCAAGTGAGCTACAGAAGTCCGTATGGCATACTAGCAAAAGCTCCCAAAAACGGTGATATTTTAGCATTGTGCCCGGGGTGAGAATCGAACTCACATGACCTTGCGGTCGACAAATTTTAAGTCTGTTGCGTATACCAATTTCGCCACCCGGGCAAGGGGTAGAATATCCTCCTTCGCTTCGGGATCAGCGCTACGGAGGACGCTGAATTTTTAAAGTCGCTAAGCTCCCTAAAAATTCGCGGAGGCCACGGCGAGAATCGAACTCGCGCATATTCCTTTTGCAGAGGAACGAATTACCACTTTTCTACGTGGCCACATGTTTATGTTTGAAATGTCCTAAAACCTCAATGTCTCTAGGGACAATGATCATATTAGCACGATACCTGAAAGACTTTAAGGGAGTCTAATCCTGAGGGATCTTTTTGCTGATCTCATCCAATCTCTGCCTATTTTTCTCGCCACGATCTATAGCTACCAGGAAAAAGGGGATTCGCTGGATCTTTGAGTGATCTTTCACATACTCTTTGAAGTCGGTGAGTTGTCGCCCCATGAATTCGACGGCAGATTCCTCTTGATTCTCAGGTAATACAGTGACGAGTATCACGGCGGTCCCACCACGGCTGCGTAATTCTACATCAGTGATAGTGATGAGTGATCGTCTGTTGGATTCACGAGAAAAGAAGTCAGCGGCTAGCTCACGGATCATTTCTCTGATTTTAGTATCTCTTTGATTCATTGTTTTTAGGGTCTAGTGTGTAGGGGATAGGGTATAGAAGACCCTATCCACTATACCCTCATCACTTTTTTTCTACCATCCTCACCACCTCCACCTTATCTCCTGCGGCGATCTCGAACTTTGCATCTATGAGACTACCAAATTCGAAACCTTCGCGGACTTCGGTGACACGTTTCTTCTGTTGCTGGAGTTCACGGATAAAGCCGCGTCCTATCTCCGCTTCACGTCGAACGATCTTGACCGAAGCGCCAGTTTCTAACTGTCCCTCCTGGACCTTACCACCAACGACTTGGCGATCTCTTTCCTTCGAGAACACAGCGATGATCTTGGCTTTGCCGGTAACTTCTTCGACGTATTCTTTTGGTACCATACTTAGCAATGTCTCACGGACGAACTGTGACAACTCGTAGATGATCGAAAAATTCTTCATCTGTATCGGCACGGCGGCACGTTCGATCAGAGTGGAGGCTTTCTTGTCTGGTTCGGCATTGAATCCGATCAGGATGATATTCGGGTCGCCTTGTGCAGACTTGATGTCATTCTCATTGATAGCACCGATACCTTCGGAGACGATCTTGATCACTACGCGGTCATGGTGGATCTTGGCGAGTTCGAATTTCATTCCTTCTAGTGAGCCGATGACATCTGCCTTGAGAACGAGTGGCAGGGAAACGATCTTCGGAGGATTCGGGTCTCCAGCCTTTGTACCAGATGATGCAGTTGGAGCTTTGCTGTTCGTGGAAACCTTCGGTGCTGAATTTTTCGAATTCCTGACCATCGCGGCATACTCCTCTATAGCCTCTTCGGCTAACTTTTTCGTCTTTACAGTCTTCCATTCGGAACCGCAAGGAGGTATAGAAGTCCAACCGAGAACGATGACTGGCATGGATGCAGTGGCAGTTGTGATTTTCTCACCTTTGAAATTTTCAATGAAACGAACTGGTGCATATGTACCCTCGGCAACGACGAATGTCCCTATCTCCAGCGTACCATCACCTATGAGCAATGTTGCGGAAACACCTTTACGTGTGTCTAAGGTTGACTCGATAACAGTTCCTGAGGCTGGAATAGTAGGATCAGTTTTCAAGTCTTCGAGTTCGGCTTGGAGGATGAGTAGGTCTAGCAATTCTGGAATACCGGCACCGGTCACAGAAGAGATGGACACGCAGGGAACATTGCCACCCCAACCTTCGACGTAGATCTCATTCTCACCCAGACTTTGTTTCGTGCGTTCGATATTCGCGTTCGGCTTGTCGATCTTGGTGATGGCTACGATGTAAGGCATCTTCTGTTCATTGATATTCTGTAGGGCTTCTAGTGTTTGAGGTTTGACGCCGTCTTCGGCGGAGACGATGAGGATGGCGATGTCTGCGGCCTTGGCACCTCGCTCACGAATATTACAAAAAGCTTCGTGACCTGGTGTGTCGAGGAATGTTATAGGATGCTTCTCACCATCACTCGATATATGTTCTGCCTGATATGCACCAACATGCTGAGTGATGCCACCGGCTTCACCAGCTACGATGTTAGTCTTGCGGATATAGTCGAGGAGAGTTGATTTGCCATGGTCGATGTGACCCATGACAACTACCACGGGGGGACGTGCCTGCCCGAGAGAAGCTGGAACCAGGTTTTGCTGGTCTTTTTTCATGGTAGTGATAGAAATCTCAGTCTAGCAGAAAACTACATTATTGACAACGTTGATTACATATTGTTTTCTGACAAATCGATCTTTCCGCTAGATTCAGTTCATTGCCAGCCTCGCTTTTTCTATCGCTTCTTTTTCTTCGGCGGACAATTCGTGCTCGCTAGAGTATTTCTTTATCGGCTTCGAATATACGTTGGTAGATTCGCGAGAATACAAACTAGATAGTACGACTCCGTCTCCTTCCTCATTTACAAAAGCGGTCGCGAAGCTCTGATTGCCTCCGCCGCCTGTGCCATGGAAAGGATTGAATCTGACTGTATGTACGGACTGGACACTCTTTCTCAGTCTCTTTTCAACACCAGAGAGATATCCTTCCATCTCCTTCTGGAACGCTTTCAGATCTCGTGTACTGTCTGCAACGATAGTTAGAGAGTCTGCAATATTGGTGGCATCGATGTTCACCAAGAACTTTCTCAGCTTGATGCGCATGTCGATGACTAGTATGAGTAATGTGATGGAGATGATGGCGAGTACTACGATCGCGATGTATGCCGGATTGGTAATGAAAGTTGTTAACATGATCGGTTGATTATAATGCTATAAATATTTTATGTCCAATGGAATGCGCGTAACCCCTTACAGATTTTGTGTCTTTGCGGCTCTGTTCCCAATATACCAACATTTTCACAAAGGGTTCGCTCCAAGGATTCACTCACCATTTGGAAAATGTATTGGTATATTGATAACAGAATATCCTCAAGACATAAAATCTGTAAGGGGTTACGCTAATTTCAACGAACTGTTGTATTAAAATCGTATCTGTTATAAACTTTTTTTCAGCATGAAATTGGTACTTGACGGAATCGTCCGTGAGCTCGTCTTTTTAGGAGCAGTAAGCGCATTCGGGATCATATCCAGAGTGGAGTATGATCTTTGTTCTTCGACCGGCAAATGGACTGGGCAGAACCCCGCCGAAGAATTCGGCATCAACTCTGCTCCGTCAGTTTACGGGGAAGGATTCCTAGCGTGCGTTCAGGGGCCGCATAGAAGATCGTTTTAACATCACAATAGTGTTTTAACAACAGACACTACACTAGGTAGCGCCTTGTTTTTATACGTGGTACATTCTACCTATGATATTCAGACGTCGTATATATCTAGATTACGCATCTCTCACCCCCATAGATCCGCGAGTTTCGCACGAGATGGGGAAATTTTCTGCATCCAAATACGCCAATCCATCATCGTGGTATAGAGAGGGAGTTGCAGCCAAGAAAGCATCAGATCGATCACGAAAGATAGTCGCAGAGTTCGTTCATGCACATCCGGACGAGATCATCTTTACATCTGGTGGTACCGAGTCAAATACGTTGGCCATCCGGGGTGCATTCCATGCATTCACGAAAACCAGGAAAGCTGGCGATGAAAAACCACACCTCGTCATTTCCTCCATCGAACATTCGTCCATCATGGAATTGGCGAAAGTATTGGAGCGACAGGGTTGTGAAGTGACTAGAGTGGGTGTAGACAAGGAGGGACGAATCGATCTAGACGAATTGAAGCAATCATTGAGGCCTAGTACTTTTCTAGTTTCTGTAATGTCTGTGAACAATGAGATCGGGACTATTCAGCCGATTCGCGAGATCGCCAAGGTCATTCGGAATCATAGGAAGCAGCGACAGCAGATGAGCTCCCCCCAAGCGGCCATGTTAGATTTGTCTTACCCCCTTTTTCACACCGACGCGGCACAGGCGGCACTCTATGAGGAACTCTACGTCGAGAAGCTCGGAGTTGATCTCATGACTCTAGACGGAAGTAAGGTATATGGTCCACGAGGTATCGGAGCGCTATATGTGCGTCGAGGTACCCCTATCGAACCTATCATACATGGTGGTGGTCAAGAGATGGGAATGAGATCTGGTACAGAGAATCTGCCGGGTATTGCAGGGTTCGCGAAGGCATTGGAGATCGCAAAAGTGGAAAATGGAAAAGGTAAAATGGAAAATACGGAAGCATTGCGCCGTATGATGATAGTTGGATTGCAGGGGATGAGGCAGGACATCAAGGTAAATGGTCCACTCGACGACACTATGAGGTCGCCACATATATTGAATATATCGATTCCTGGAATAGACAACGAATTTTTCATAATGCAACTAGATGCCGGAGGGGTAGCTTGTTCGACGAAGAGCTCATGTCTGCGTGACGAAAAGGAGTCATATGTCCTCCAGGCTATCGGCGCCAACAGTCAGGAGTCAGTGAGATTTTCCTTTGGTAGGTGGACGACGGGGAGAGATATAAAAAGGGCGTTGAAGGTTATAAGCAGATTGCCGAATTTGCGCAATTCAACGTAATCTGATAGTATCCTCTCACATGCTAATGATCCGATTACAGCGCACTGGCCGCAAACACGAACCGACTTTTCGTGTGGTTCTGACTGATTCCAAGAACGGCCCAAAGAGTGGAAAGTATCTGAAGAATCTCGGCTGGTATGATACACGTCTCAAGAACGATGCAAAGAAGCAACTCGACACAGAGGCGGTCAAATACTGGATGTCCAAGGGTGCCAAGCTATCTCTCACACTTCACAATTTCCTAGTAGGTCAGAAGATCATCGAAGGTAAGAAGCTAAATGCCCTACCGAAAAAGTCACCGATCAAGAAAGCTGAGGAGGCCAAGAAAGAGGAGGTGAAGCTAGCCGCAGAAACGAAAGAAGAGGTAAAGGCAGAGGCAGTCGCAACAGTTTAAATATTATAAACAATCACCGAGAGATCGGTGATTTGTTTGCTAGTATATAGTTGATTTGGTACACTGCTCCTAGTACAGCATAGTTACCTGTACGACATTATGAATTAATAATTAAGATTATATGCAGAAAGATCAAGAATTTCTAGACTATGTTATCAAGGCTCTAGTCGACAATCCAGGTGAAGTCAAGACCACACGCACAGTAGACGAGATGGGAGTATTACTTACACTAGAATGTGGCGCCGCAGATATGGGCAAGATCATTGGCCGTCAAGGTAACACCGCCAAGGCGATCCGAACATTGCTACGCGTCGTCGGTATGAAGAACAATTCCCGTGTGAATCTAAAGATCAATGAACCTATCGGCGGCCTACGCTCACCAGAGCGCATGGCACAGGAAGGTGCATCTATGTCTCCCGCAGTTCCATTGGTTACTCCGAACTCCAAGACAGTAGATGAGGCTATGGCAGATCTAAAATTGGGGTAGGAATGAAGAGTCGAATATTGAAATATTTGGCGCAAACAAAAATTCGGGTGAATGCCCGTTTTTTTGTTGCAGTTAGATGGGCGTGAGTAAGTAGTTTGGTGGGATAAAAAATCCACGCGAGGGGCGTGGAATGATTTGGAGACGATCTTGGTGTTCTAGATCGTAAGACTAGAATGTGAGAAATGAAAGCTTGATCTTGTAGTCCGGAACGGCATCCGTCCTAGCTAGATTTTTAATATGATCGATAACTGTGGTCAGGACCCAGACAATTTCCTCTTTCGAGAGTTCGCTGTGGTCTCGACATTCGATCTGGAGCGGGGTCATGCCTAGCTTGGCACGAACCTCCTCGAAGCTGTTGAACGCGGATGGAGTGAATAGTTTCAGCATTTCTAGTCGTGCCTGAACTTTTACTTCCGAGGTTCTGGGCGATACCGCTGCAGTTACGAGCCTCAGACGCTCGGTGTGTTTCAGTTCGTTCAGTGCGTGGATGATGACCGTCGATATTACTCGTGCTTTTATTTCATTGTTCATATTGTTGGTTTTACCGTCCATAGTTGAATTTACAACATGTTTCTAGTATAGTCAATGTCATGGACAAAACAGGTCAAAAAATGACATTTCACATAATTACACTATTTCCTGAAATCATGGGGGCATATCTCGATGCTTCTATCATCGGCCGTGCCCAGAAAGAAGGTCACATATCTATCAAGTATGCCAATCCTCGTGATTTTACGGAAAAAGCTGGAGAAGTTCAGACGTATTCAGAGAGACGAGTGGATAACAAACCTTATGGTGGTGGGCCGGGGATGGTGATAGAGGCTATGCCTGTTATAAGGGCGATCGGGGAGATCATTGAAGGATTGAAAATTGAAAAATTGAAAAATTCAGAGAAGGCACGAAATTCTAAAACCGAAATTCTAAACAAATCCAAAATTCTAAATTCTAAGGTCAAAATCATATTTTTCAGCCCATCAGGTGATCAGTTCACGAATGAAGTAGCAGATAAGATGAAGAAATATACTGATATCATCTTTGTTTGTGGACGTTATGAGGGTATAGATGCACGAGTGAAGAAGGCATTTCCGATGACGGACGTATCTGTTGGTCCATATGTTCTGACGGGCGGGGAACTGCCAGCAATGATCATGATAGATAGTATCACTCGCCGCATAAAGGGAGTTCTGGGACATGACGAGTCTATAGAGGAGTTGCGCGTGGCTAGTCCAGACGTATATACCAGACCGGAAGTCATCGAATACAAAGGGAAGAAATATCGAGTACCGAAGGTCTTGCTGAGTGGGCATCATGCCAAGATGGATGAATGGAGGAAGAAGAAGAAATCTGCATAGGTAGTTATTGGTACTCACCCCTTCATGGGGATGAGTGATAGTTATCCCCACCCTTGACAGCCTAATATAGGCATGCTAGGCTCGACATAACTTCGCAGATTGTGTTCTGCCGTGTCCTTCGTAGCTTTGGCGAAGAAGGACCAAATAGCGGAGGATTAGAAAGGTTCATCATTAATCCTACAAGTGAATATTACCTCATAAGGTGATGCAAATTGATAGCCGTTTATTGCGAACGGGCGTTTTGTGTATCCATTGATTATTAACTAGTTGTTACCCATTTTAATAATATTATAAATACCATGACCACATCTACTACGTCAGTTCGAGGTTCAGTTCCTATCACTTCTGCCACCAATAGGCCGAAAAAGTATTTTTCACGATATAAGGCACCACTCACTGAGATGCCGCACCTAGTAGAGTCACAGTTGGTATCTTTTGCCGACCTCATGGAGCGAGGCATGCCAGCACTTCTGAAGGAATTCTCTCCGATCTCTGACTATGCAGGCAAGAAGTTCGAGTTGTCATTCAGTCACATGGAACTCGTCCGACCGAAATACAACGAGCATTTCGCAAAGAGTAACAAGCAGAACTACGAGGGTCAGATCAAAGTCAGGGTGACTCTGAAGAACAAATCTCTGAATGTGGTCAAGGAACAGGAGATGTTTCTGGCTGATTTTCCTTTGATGACTGATCACGGAACATTCATCATTAACGGTGTTGAGCGCGTGATCGTCCCACAGCTAGCACGTTCATTCGGTATATTTTTTACAGCTTCAGAACTCAAGGGCAAGAGCTATTTCGGAGCAAAGATCATCCCAGCACGCGGCGTATGGATGGAGATCGAGACAGATGCTGATGGTACGGTATATTGTCGTATCGATCGCAAGCGCAAGTTCCCAGTAACGTCACTACTCCGCATCCTCGGAGCTGATACCAATGAGAAGATAATCGAACTATTCGAGAAGAATGAAGAGGCCAAGAAGGTTATCATGACGACTCTAGGCAAGGATCATGCCAAGACTATGGATGATGCGTATATCGAGATACACAAGAGACTTCGTGATGGAGACCTGGCAACAGCGGATAACGCTCGTTCATTCATCAAGGCTCTATTGGCTCCAGATCGTTATGATATCTCTCGTGTTGGTAGATTCCGATTCAACAAGAGATTCCAGAAATCGATGGAAGAGAAGGATCTAGAACAGCGCATCCTTACATTGGATGACATCGCCACAACGATCGAACACATCGTCGCACTTTCTGTTACTCCAGACATGCAGGCTGACGACATCGACCACCTAGGTTCTCGCCGCGTACGATACGTGGGTGAACTCATGGAACAGCGTGTCCGTCTCGGTCTCACACAGATGAAGAGAAATATTCAGGACAAGATGTCTACTGTAGAGCCAGATGTCACTATGCCAGTTTCATTCATATATCCGAGACCACTCCAGGCTCGTATAAAGGAATTCTTCACGACCAACCAGCTATCACAGTTCATGATACAAGAGAACGTCCTGGGCGAGATCGAACATCTACGACTCCTGACCGCACTCGGTCCCGGTGGACTATCACGCGAGCGTGCAGGATTCGAAGTTCGCGACGTGCATCCATCTCACTATGGCAGACTCTGTCCGATCCACACTCCAGAAGGTCCGAACATCGGCTTGGTTCTGCACCTTACGACCTATGCTCGTATCAATGATTTTGGAATGATCGAAACACCATATGCCAAGGTCAAGGATGGTAAGGTCACCAAAGATATCGTTTACTTGAATGCCCTCGAAGAGGAAAACTTCCGTATCGCACACGCCGCATCTATATATGATGTCAATGGCAATCTGACCGAAGATGAAGTGGAAGTTCGTATCAATGGTAAACCAGCTCTAGCCAAGAAAACTGAAGTTGACTATATCGACGTCGACGCCAACCAGGCTTTCTCTGTCGCCACTTCTCTCATTCCATTCTTGAACCATGATGACGCCAACAGAGCGCTCATGGGATCGAACATGCAGAAACAAGCAACCCCATGTCTAGTACCTGAGGCACCTTTTGTTGCAACTGGTATGGAGAGAAAGGCTGTTATCGATACTGGCCGCATCATCGTCGCTAAGGAAGAAGGTGAGATCACTCACGTCGATGCAAAGAGGATCGTTTTCAAATCCGCAAAGACAGGCAAGACTCATGATTACAATCTAGTTCTATTCTCGAGAACGAACGGCTTTACAGCATTTCATCAGAGACCAGTCGTCTCAGTCGGTCAGAAATTGAAGAAGGGTGATATCATCGCTGATACTTCTACTTCTGATCATGGAGAGATCGCGCTCGGACACAATGCTCTAGTAGCCTTCATGTCATGGTCTGGTAATAACTACGAGGATGCCATCATCTTGTCACAGCGTATCGTCAAGGAAAGTAAATGGAGTTCTATCCATATCGAGGAATTCGTAGTCAATGTTCGCGACACCAAACTCGGTCCAGAAGTAACGACATGCGATATTCCGAATGTTGGTGAAGCCAAACTGAAGAACCTAACAGAGGAAGGTATCGTCCGTATCGGTGCTGAAGTACGACCAGGTGACATCTTGGTTGGTAAGATTTCTCCTAAGGGCGAAACACAACTCACTCCAGAAGAGCGCCTGCTCCGTTCGATCTTCGGTGAGAAAGCTCGTGATGTGAAGGATACATCTAAGCGCATGGAAAATGGTAAGCAAGGCCGCGTCATCTCCGTAAAGATATTCTCTCGTGAGAAGGGTGACAAGCTCGAGTCCGGTATCATCAAAAAGATCTACATCGAAACCGCTCAGGTTCGTAATATCTCTGTCGGTGACAAGATGGCTGGTCGTCACGGTAACAAAGGTGTCATCTCCAAGATTCTCCCAGAAGAAGAGATGCCTTACATGGAGGATGGTCGTCCGATCGATGTCATCTTGACTCCTCTCGGTGTGCCGTCACGTATGAACTTGGGACAGATATTGGAATTGCACCTAGGTCTAGCCGCGAACTCTCTCGGTTATCAGGCGATCGTTCCTCCATTTACAGGAGCTACGGACGCGGAGATCAAGGAAGAGTTGGTCAAGGCAGGCTTCGATGCTTCAGGCAAGATGAAACTACGCGATGGTAGAACTGGTGAACATTTTGACCAACCTGTCGCGGTAGGATTCATGTACATCATGAAACTGCACCACATGGTTGAGGACAAGATACACATGCGTTCTATCGGTCCTTACTCTCTCATCACCCAGCAACCTCTCGGTGGTAAAGCTCAAGGTGGAGGTCAGCGTTTTGGAGAAATGGAAGTCTGGGCACTGCTCGGTCACGGCGCCGCTCATACTTTGCGCGAGATTCTAACAGTCAAGTCTGACGATATACTAGGTCGTTCACAGACATTCGATGCCATCGTGAAGGGCGAGAAACTACGTGCTCCGAACTTGCCAGCATCATTCAATGTGCTATTGAAGACATTACGTGGACTCGCACTCAATGTGGAACTCGTTAGTAGACCTAAGGTTCTGGAGGAATAGGAACAATGTAAAAGTGAAAATGTAAAATGGAAAATGTTAGATACTGTAAAAAGCAAAATGTAAAATGGAAAATGAAAGGCAGAAATTTAAGAAAGAGTTCAAGACAAGGATTTACAAATGGGTATTGAGATTAGTAAGGATGGTTGATGGGATTGAAAAAAGTGCTTCGGGACAGGTGATAGGAAAACAGTTACTGAGAAGCGGGACGAGTATATTGGCAAATTATGTGGAAGCGGAGTCAGCGAGTTCAAAGAAAGACTTCACAAACTTCTTCAATTATTCATTGAAATCAGCAAATGAATCAAAGGTATGGCTATCACTAGTGAAAGATACGAAGAAGGCCGAACAGAATGAAGTCGAATGGTTGCTGAAGGAATTGATTGAGATCTCGAAGGTCATTGCGGCGAGTATACTGACGTTGAAAGGAAAGAGATAAATAATGGAAAAGGCAAAATGTAAAATGGAAAATTCAAAAACAAAATCAAAGATAATTATGGTTTCACTACTCGCCCTAGTGGTAATTGTAATTGCTGGGTTCGTTTATTATAGTTCGCATCTAAATGGTGCAAGATCTTCTGCAAAGTTCACGTCGGATAGTACAGTAACGGGTGAGTGGAGTACTTATACGAACAATGTATTTGGATATAAATTCGATTATCCCGCCCGATCTCATTGGCCAGAGCCAGTGACAGATAATCTTGTCGTCATGAGTATGTCACAGTCTAACGAAAATGTTGCAGTGCAGTTTTCTGTGTCTGTCGCGTACAACATATCCGAATGTTACGTTAACGATATTCACGGCACATCGACACAAATTGTAACCATTAGTGGAAACCGATTTCACCTAGGCATAGAGGGTGACCAAGGTATGGGTCAAGCTGGAAAAGATTATAACTACGCGATTATCCACAATAATTTGTGCTATCAATTGGTGCTCGGCCTCGAGTGGGGACGGGAAGAAGACGGGTCCTATACGAAAAAGTTCGACGAACTGAAAATCAGAAATGAGTTTCAGCAAATATTATCAACATTTAAATTTATCAGCCCATGACATTATTAAACCTGCTCCCTATTTTCCATTTTAACTTTTCCATTTTAAATTAAATAACATGCAAACACCAATAAAAAAAGCGAATGATCCTACACAGTTCGACCTAGTACGACTAACTCTGGCATCACCGGAGAAGATCATGGAGTGGTCATATGGCGAAGTCACGAAGCCGGAGACCATCAACTACCGAACTCAGCGTTCAGAAAAGAGCGGTCTTTTCGATGAGAGAATCTTTGGTCCAGACCGCGACTTTGAGTGTTACTGCGGCAAATATCGTGGCATCCGATACAAGGGTATCGTTTGTGAAAAATGCGGAGTGGAGATCACTCGTTCCATCGTTCGTCGTGATCGCATGGGTCACATCGAGCTTGCAACGCCAGTTTCTCATATCTGGTTCCTCCGCAGTGTTCCTTCGAGAATAGGTCTCATCCTCGGTATGACGACTTCAGATCTCGAGAAGGTTGTCTATTTCGCTGGGTACATCGTCACCAAAGTTCACGAAGCAGAGAAGGCTCAATTCTCCAAAGATCTAGATGCTGAATACAAGAACAAGGTCAAAACAGCACAGGATGAAAAGACCAAGGAAGCTTTGAAGGAGCTCGTACTGAATGCCAGGAAAGAGATCGACAGCCTGAGTCTCGGTTTCGTCATGGACGAAGCAACGTATCACAAATACGCAGTGAAATACGGATCACTATTCGAAGCTGGTATCGGTGCAGAAGTTGTATATGAATTATTGAAGAAGATCGATCTAGCAAAATTGCAGGTCGAGTTGGAGAAGGAGTATGACGTAGCCAGTGCTGCTGATAGCGACAAGCTCGCAAAGAGATTGTCACTCGTGAAGCAGATGATCAAGGCCAAGGTTCGTCCGGAATGGATGTTCCTAGTACGTATCCCAGTCATTCCGCCAGGCATACGTCCGATGGTTGCTCTAGATGGTGGTAGATACGCGACATCAGATGTGAATGATCTATATCGTCGTGTTATCAACCGCAACAACCGCCTATTGAAACTAAAGGAGATCAACGCTCCGGAAGTTATTTTACGTAATGAAAAAAGAATATTGCAGGAGGCAGTCGACGCATTGATCGACAACTCGATCCGTCACAGCTCATCAGCTGGTGCTGCCGCTATCGCTGCACAGAAGAGAGCACTGAAGTCACTTTCAGATAGTTTGAAATCAAAGAGAGGTCTCTTCCGTCAGAACCTTCTCGGAAAGCGCGTCGACTACTCAGGTCGTTCAGTGATCGTCGTTGGACCAGAACTGAAGATCGATGAGTGTGGACTGCCAAAGCATATGGCATTAGAGCTCTTCAGACCATTCGTTATTTCAGGACTTTTGAAGAAGGAGCTTGCATACAATATCCGAGGAGCCAACAGATTCATCGATGATGATGCCAAGGAAGTCTGGGAGATCCTCGAAGAGGTCATCAAGGGTAAATATGTACTTTTGAACCGCGCTCCTACATTGCACAGACTAGGTATCCAGGCCTTCAAACCAGTGTTGATCGAAGGTAATGCTATCCAAGTGCACCCACTCGTTTGTACTGCCTTTAACGCTGACTTCGATGGAGACCAGATGGCCGTACACGTGCCATTGTCCGACGAAGCACAGATGGAAGCTCGTGAGATCATGGCTGCAGACAAGAATATATTGAAACCAGGTAACAATGATCCGACAGTCGTTGCAAAAATGTTGGACATCGTTCTCGGTTGTTTCTGGGTGACGAAAGTGAAGAAGGTAGAGGGGGAGAATGATCGATCTGGTAGCAACATGAAATATTTCGAATCTCCACAGGCTGCTGAGTTGGCTTTCAATTTCAAAGATATCGACCTCCGAGAATTGGTCAAAGTTATCGCTCCAAAGCACAAGAAATATGCCGCATTCAAGGAGAGCATGTTCGAAACGACAGTTGGTCGCATATTGTTCAACAACATGTTGCCAGAAGATTACCCATTCATCAATGAGGAAGTCGGTCGCAAGCGTATCGCAGCCATCATCGATGACATGATCACTCGACACGGTGCCGTGAACGTCGCTCCTATCCTAGACAAGATCAAGTCCTTCGGATTTGGCTATGCTACATACTCAGGTACGACATGGGGTATCGATGATATCCTAGTGCCAGAGGCCAAGGGTGAGATAGTTGCACGTGGTAAACGTTCTGCAGATGTTGTTTCAAAACAATTCGATGAAGGATTGCTCACGGAGGAAGAGCGCATCAGGAAGCATATCGAGATCTGGCAGAAGGCCAAGGGTGAAGTCGAAAAAGCTATTCCAGGATCATTGGATAAGATGGGTTCCGTATATGACATGATCACTTCTGGTGCTCGCGGATCTCTATCACAGATCACGCAGATGGCGGGTATGAAAGGATTGATCTCATCAGTTTCAGGAGAGACGATCGAATTCCCGATCCTATCATGTGCCAAGGAAGGTTTGACTCCGATCGAGTATTTCATCACGACTCACGGTTCTCGTAAGGGTTTGACAGATACGGCACTCAACACTGCAAAGGCTGGATATCTAACGAGAAAACTATTCGTCGTCGCCCAGGATGTGGTAGTTTCTGAGATCGACTGCGGCACGAAGGACAGTATCGTCATTCACAAGCAGACAGCGTCGGGTATGAATATTCCTTTGTCCAAGAACATCCGAGGTCGTATCATTGCCGAAGATATCACAACGACAGACGGTGCGGTTATCTTCAAGAAGGGTCATCTATTGTCCAAGTCTGATGCCGCGAAAGTAGAGGAGATCGGTATCACCAATGTCAGCGTACGCTCCCCACTTTCATGTAAAACTATTCGAGGGGTATGTTCGATGTGTTATGGACTCGACCTAGGAAAGAATTCTCTAGTCGCACTCGGTGAAGCTGTTGGAACGGTGGCTGCTCAAGCTATCGGTGAACCAGGAACACAGCTCACGATGCGTACCTTCCACCAGGGAGGTGCCGCAGGTCTAGGTGGTGACATCACTATGGGTCTACCACGCGTCGAGGAAGTCTTCGAGAAACGCCGCCCAAAGAATCCAGCAGTCGTTGCATCAGTCAATGGAGTCGTCACAGGATTCAAAGATATGGGTAAGGAGAAGGCCGTCTATGTTATCCCAGATATCGAGGATATGAGTAAAGGCTCAGTCAAGAAAGCATCCGAGATAGAATACTTGTTCCCATATCGCCGCACCACGACAGTCCGAGTAGGTGATCGAGTCACGAAGGGACAGTTATTGACCGACGGATCTGCAGACATCGATGAGGTCTATGAATACGGAGGTGAAGACAAGGCCAAGGATTATGTTATTACAGAAGTTGGAAAGATCTATGAACTACAGGGTGAAACTGTCTCACGTAAACACATCGAGCTCATCGTGAAGCAGATGTTCAGTCGACGCCGAGTCTTGGATGGTGGTAACACGAACTTGACCGATGGAATGGTTATCGATGATATCCAGCTCGGTGAAGAGAATGCACTAGCCAAAGAAAGTGGTGGAGATACGGCCAAGGTGGAGAGACTAGTTATGGGTATCACAGAGACATCGCTAACTAGAAAGAGTTTCCTATCAGCCGCTTCATTCCAGCATACTACGCGTGTCCTTATATCGAACGCCGTTCGTGGTGCTGACGATGATCTCACAGGTCTCATGGAAAACGTTATCATCGGTCGCCTCGTCCCAGCTGGTACAGGCTTCCCAGGTTCACCAAAGAAGGCGATGATAGACGCTATGGCGGCCAAGAGAGATGGGGTAGAGGTTGCTGAGTAATTAGAGATAATCATTAGGGTATAGGGTATAGGGCATAGAAGAGACAAAAAACCTCGCCATGAGGAAACTCGAATGGCGGGGTTTTTTGCGACTATTATCAAATAATAAATATAATCGGTGTGGGCGACGCAAGAACCAAATCACCAGAAAAGATAGAAGGACTCCTCACGATAAAACTGACGAAAAACTTGGAATCAAAATAGCCCTTTATACTTTTCCACTTATCAACTATACTTGGAGCATGTCACGAACTACCGTCGAAGAGATCAAGGCCCGCATACCCATAGAAGACCTCGTAGGTTCCTATGTAAAGATCGATCGTGCGGGGAAGTCATACAAGGCCAGGTGTCCATTCCATAATGAGAAATCAGCTTCATTCTTCATATCTCCAGAGAGGGGTGGATATTATTGTTTTGGGTGTTTCCCGCCGGGCCAACTCATTAGAACTCCGTTTGGATATCATGCTATTGAAACACTTGATACGAAACATCATGTCTATTCAGGTAAAGGGAATATCAGAAAGATCCTTGCCACGCAGTACAGAGAATACCATGGCCAGATGATCAGTGTGGACGTGCAGAAGCTTGGGGGCACAGTATCTCTGACTTCTGATCACAACTTGCCTATCATAAGACCAAAAACCAAGTATTACAAAAATACCAAACAATTCTATAGGCAAGTTTGTGGATATAAACGTAACACCGCTCACAATATCCGCCTTTCTCGCGAGCAGATCGAAAAACATGCCACAGTATTGAAAATCCCCGCTGGAGAATTGCGAGTTGGTGATTTTGTCATGTATCCTATACCTACAGCGGTGTCCAATATTGATAAGATTGATTTATCTACATACCTTGAGAAAAAGCATAAAAAAGGTCCCATCGTGCGAGCGGTTTCGTACAAAATCCAATTAAGCGATGATTTCCTTAAGCTGATCGGCTATTATATCGCAGAAGGGAGTAATAGTCGGGCATATATTCGCTTTAGTTTGGGTGATCATGAAGAAGATTTTGCTCGAGAAATAGTCTCCATTGTAAAGGACACCTTCGGTCTGGATGCCAAAATTCACAAGAGAACAAATAAAAATGGTATAGAAGTCACCGTATGTCATGCATACCTCGCAAACATTTTCGCAAATTTATGCGGAAAGGGCTCGGAAAACAAACATATACCCTTTGCATTTCAAGAGTTGCCTGTTTCTAAACAGATGGTGCTCGTTCATGCTATCAATAGAGGTGATGGTCATTCATTCAAGCCGCTTTTATCGAATCATATTCATAATACTATTACTGTAGTTTCTAGAATACTAGTCGAACAGATCGCTGATATTCTCTTGAGAAACGATATTTTCCCATCTGTACATAGCAGGAAAAAAAGAATAGATAAAAAGGGCGTGAATCATAAAGAGACTTATTCAGTAAAATGGTCGTCCACCGCCATCGCCCGTCATGAGGTTGTATATCTGGACGACGGTGCGAGATACTGGCTTTTGCCTGTGAAGAGGGTTCGATCAGAAACATATTCTGGCCCGGTCTATAATTTTACTGTCGACGAAGACCACACTTATGCTACGAAAAATTTTGCGGTGTCAAACTGCGGCGCCAAAGGCGATATATTCAATTTCGTAGAGCAGTTCGAAGGTCTCGATTTCAAAGGCGCCTTGAAGGTCTTGGCTGAAAAGGCGGGTGTTCCACTCATCGTGAATCACAAAGACGAAGGCGAACGTGACCAATTATTCCGAATAATGGAAGATAGCGCAAAGTTTTTCGAAGATCAATTCGCGAAGTCGAAAGAGGCAGGGGAGTATGTAAAGGGTCGCGGGATAACGGCAGAGACTCGCGAAGTCTTTCGTATCGGCTGGGCGCCGGAAGGTTGGAATCATTTGCATGATTATCTAAAGAAGAAAGGTTGGAGTCAGGCGGTCATGGAAAAAGCGGGACTGATAAAGAGGAAGGAGGGTCTAGGGGATAGGGTCGAGGGTATAACTGAAAGATTTTACGATCGCTTCCGCGGACGTGTGATGTTCCCAATCTCAGATTCGAGCGGTCGAATAGTAGCTTTTACTGGACGCATATTGAAGGCAGATGATCGATCGGCAAAATACATGAATAGTCCAGACACGTTGCTTTACGACAAGTCGTCAATATTGTTCGGGCTCGACAAGTCCAAGGCTGAGATACGTAGGCAGAATTACACCGTCATGGTCGAAGGTCAGATGGATCTCATCATGTCATATCAGGCTGGTGTTAGGAACATCGTAGCCGCTTCAGGAACAGCACTTTCGGACGAGTCAGTGAACAAGCAGGGGGCAGTGAACAATCTCGGACTGATACGCCGACTGTCACCAAATGTTATCATCGCTTTTGACAGTGATAATGCTGGTCGCAAGGCGGCATTCAGGGCGGCAGGTATCGCCCTGTCACTAGGTATGGATGTAAAGATGGCAGATATTGTTGGCGGCAAAGATCCCGCTGATCTAGTCAAGGAAAATCCAGAGATATGGAAAGAGATATTGCGAACTACGAAACCTGTCGTTGAGTTTGAATTGTCGAATGTATTGCGCGATGAGACTGATCCGAGGAAGATCCCACGAGCATTGCGCGAGAGGGTATTCCCACTTCTCGCTAGTATCGAGAGTCGAACGGACCAGGATTACTTTGTAAAAATGATCGCCGACAAGGCTAGCATAGATGCTGGAGCGATCTGGGAGGATCTGCGTACTGTCAGGAAGAAGATGGAAGGTGAGGCGGCGGCTGTACAGAAGAGTGCGCACCCTTTTGGGGGGAGTAGTTCTTCTCCGCAAACCCCGCAAGGGAGGAACGGACGGGAAACTCCCTCAAAAGGTGGCGCCACAGATTCTCTTGATAACCAAGCGGCCGCGAAGGAGTCTGTGGGTGGAAGCCAGTCATCACAGTCTGGTGCATCTAGTCGCAACGACCTCGTCGAACGCCGCATGTTCGGTCTACTGAATCTGATGAAGGATGAAGATCCAAAGAAACATGCCGAATACATGGCAGAGATCGAGAAGATAGCTGGCGCGAAATTTCAGGAAAAGATAGATAGAGCCAGTCACGAGATCGGAGATATGTCTTTCGAAGCTGAGGCGATGTATGGTAGCGACAAGGATAAATGGGACGTACACATACGAGAGCTCATCATCAACTTCGGACTGGATATAGTCAATGACGAGTTGATACAGACGATGCGCGAACTACGTATAGCAGAAAAGGCGGGTGACCACGCACGTGTCGCCGAATTGGCAAAGAAATGCCAGGTTTTATCCATACGAAAAGCAGAGGTTGCACATAGCAGGAGACATTGATATTGGCCACATTTTGAACCATATTCTGATCTGGGTCGTAGTACTATATATCCAGCCGTAAAATACTGTTATTTCAGACATAGAACTAGGTTTATAAGGTTCTATATGTGGACTTGCACATCATCGCCTTTTAATATACAATAACCACCAAGTTAACAACCAATCTCTCTATGCGAAAAAACAAAAAAGCAGTTTCCCGAGCACATAAGAGTGCCGAGCGTCCGACGAAGAGGACGTCTTTTCGTGCTAAAAAGCCAGCACCAAAGGCAAAGAGCAAAAATACTGCAGTAAAACCTATCGTCAACAAGGCTCGTGATTATGAGGCAAAGGCAACCAAGCTCATCCAGAAGGGACGAGATCGTGGTTTCGTGACGTACGACGAGATCTTGAAAGAGTTTCCACAGATCGAGAATGACGTGATGTTCCTAGATGAACTCTATACGAAATTCAGCACCGCGAACGTCGATGTCCTAGAAGGAGGAGGACTACTCGAAGTAGAGGATCTGAGTCACAAGAAAGCCCCTTCGCATCTATCGCGCAATCCAGACTCCGCATACGATTCTATCCAGATGTATCTAAAGGAGATCGGTCAATATCCGCTCATCAACGCTAGTATGGAGAAGGAGTTAGCGAAGCGTATTCAGAACAAGGATGAGGAGGCAAAGAATCTACTCGCCAAGGCCAATCTGCGTCTAGTCGTTTCTATAGCAAAGAAATACGTAGGTCGCAGTCCTGATCTCACACTTCTAGACCTTATCCAAGAAGGAAACCTCGGTCTCTTCCGGGCTGTCGACAAGTTCGACTGGACGAAGGGTTACAAGTTTTCTACTTATGCTACTTGGTGGATCCGTCAGGCGATCACGCGTGCTCTGGCTGATCAGTCGAGAACTATCCGCGTACCAGTCCATATGGTTGAAACGATAGCCAAGTACAAACAGGTAGTCCGTAGGCTCTCACATGATCTCGGTCGCGAACCATTACCAGATGAGATCGCTATGGAAATGGGTATGGACGTAGAGAAGATCTACCAGATCGAGAAGATCGAACAAGAAGTCGTGTCTCTAGAAAAGCCAGTTGGCGATGATGGGGATGACAAGTCTACTCTGCAAGATTTCATCGCTGATGACAAGATCCTCTCACCAGACCAAGAGTCTTCACGTCGTATATTGCGCGATCAGGTCAACATGATACTGAATGATCTATCAGAAAAGGAACGCAAGATCCTAGAGATGCGCCACGGATTGAATGATGGCATCACTCATACTCTCGAGGAAGTAGGCCGTGAGTTCGGTGTGACTCGTGAACGTATTCGTCAGATCGAAGCCAAGGCACATGAGAAAATACGCCAGCACGACAAGATCAACAGGCTGAAGAATTATTGACAACCAACATGTTATTAGAACCGATAATTTCAACACAGAATCTATTCTATATTCTACTCGTGGTGGTTTTCATCGTGTATTGGGTATTCGCATTTTCTATCGTCTATCACCTCACTAGATTTGGTGTCGGTACTTTACCGAAAAAACTGGCCACAGCATACCTCTTGGGGACTGCGGTTCTGTTTTGTTGGTGTTTCCTAGTATTTGCAGCTATTGATTTCAATATACTGGGAAGCAAGATAGCATTATTGTTCAGTAATATTTACAAATAGCCTATATGATATCTATATTTTCAATAATCAAAGATTCGAATAATACTTTTGAAGGAAAGGAAAAGGACGAAAAGGTATTGCTGTTGACGCGCAGACATCCTTTTTTCATCATCGTCAGGTTGGTGATCACCTTTGCTCTGTTCGTTCTACCGCTCATCGTCGGACCTTTCCTATATCCGTTCGCGGCAGTATATGGTCTCACGGGGTTACTCGTACTGGCATATAGCGTCTGGTGTCTACTGCTATGGCAGTCGTTGTTCTATGCTATCACTATGTATGTTCTGGATGTGTGGATAGTTACTGACAGGAGGATCATCGATAGTACCCAGCATGGATTCTTCAATAGATCCGTATCAGAGCTTCATCTCTCTAGAGTCCAGGACATCTCTGTGAAGGTCGATGGTTTCTTCCAGTCGTTATTGAAATTCGGTGATCTAGTCATACAGACTGCTGGAACAGAAAATAAGTTTGATTTCCGACAGATACCGAATCCGAATGAGGTCAAGGATCAGATCATGGATCATATCACTGACAATATCATTCCTGCGCCGATACCACCTAGTCAAAATGTGATATAATGACCAGATGATAATATTTAACAATTAACAATAAATTTATGAAATCAAAATCTATAGCACAAGTATTCTTAGTCATAGCATTGGTAGATACTATAGTGTTCTCGGGAATAAGTATAACTAGATCACTCATCCAGTCTGATATCGAGGCGTCAAATCAAACTGCCGCAGCCTTGCAGAAGGTAGCTCCGAGCCCTACCGATCTGGAGAAGATTACGAATAGTGATGCTCAGGCGGCATTATCATCACCAGCTTTGTATTGGTATGAAACTCCTTCGGTATATGTTCTGGCGATGCCGGGGGCATCGGTAACTGTCTCAGCTCAAGCCGCAGTTCAGGCACAAGAAACCTCCGTAGTCTCGTCTAAAACAGAAGGTATCAAATATAGGGCTTCATATTATTTGAATGGCGCATTACAGTCCGGGTTGCCAACTGGGGCAAAAATCAGTCTTGATAAGAACAACCGCTTTACCATGATATGGGATGTTCCAGCATCTATGAATATACAGAATAACTATAATTTTCGAATAGTCGCCAGCGACAGTCGAGGTAATACACTTGCGGCACCGATCTCATGGGTTGATGTTGCCGGACCTGAATGCTCCACTCTGAGCGATGCTAGCAAGAGCGATAGTGGAAATATCCCCGGCACTGCCATTTCCGTGGACCCGAAAACCCAGGTGGCTGTTGCTATAGCCAAACCTGCTCTGTGCGCAACTGAGGACGCCAGTATCAGTGGACAAGGCGGTCCTGTAATTGTGAAAAAGACAGAAGTGAACGCAGCGTGTCTGAGATTGGCCGCTCCTCCAACGACGCCGTTATATATTGCCGACTTCAGGCAGTGTAAATATCCGGAAAGTTTCGCCGATGCCTGCCCGTTAGACAAGTGTAATGTATCATGGCCTGTTACATTTGGTGCGACATGTTCAGCGACACCTGTTGGTGCGACCACTACTGTAGCTGGCGGCGGATCTGGTTCGTTCTCGATTATGGTTCGTGCGGGTTGTGGGGCTTTGTTAACGGATGCTGGCAAGGCAGCTGTCATGAAAGAGTTGATGACAAGGATCAATAATCAAATGAGTAAAATTATGAAAGAAGCTAAGTATGCATGTCCAGCAGGATCTTCTCAAGCGATGACCACGACGATGTCGGATGTCGTTATCGGGGGAGTGCAGGTGGCAATACCACCCTATAAACCTGTTACAGCTACTGTTGACTGGACTATCATGTGCCGATCTCCGGGCAATGATGCAGCATACACTGTGGATTATAAGGTTGCCGGAGCGAAACATTGCTCTATCAAATCATCTGGCACGCCCAAATCCCCAGTTGATCCGAAAAAGTAGTAAAAAAGCGAGAGTTTAGAAGACTCTCGCTTTGTTTATATGGCGGCCGTCAGTGGCCGATATTGCGCTTGCGGACTATGACGATCGCCGCGTTCTTTTCTGTGCCGAATGAAGCTGTTTGCTCGTATGAGCCGACTGGCTTCCGCACGAGACCGGGTAACATCTCGCATGCATCGAAGCGGATCTTGATCCGCTCGGTAACGTTAGTGCTCGCATCGCTGAACACTATCGTTTGTTCTGGTAGCACGTATGCTACCGGGTGATAGTGTGCGGGCCATGTCACCCCGTGCGCGTCGTACCACGGCACATTGTTCCGAAACAGCTCGAGTCGATAGGGTGACTTGTTGATCACCACTATCGAATTCTTGCCATAGACTTCTGTGGCGAGCCACTCTTGTTGCTGCCGCTCCGTCATGCACCCAGCTGTAAGTAGCAGCAGGGAGCTGAATAGGAATATTATTTTTTTCATAAAAAGGACTAAGGACTTGCACCTTTCTTTTGGTTGACTACGTTTACTCCTCAGAGTATAGCAATACATATATGGTGTTGTCAAGGGGCATGAGTGGGTTATTCTGCAATGTATCCTTATACACATACCATTACACATCACACAGTGTTACAATTAGCCGATATTAACTACCTAACAGACCATTATATGAAACCAAAATCTATAGCGCATCTCTTTCTAATAGTCGCACTGGTTGACGCTATAACATTCTCTGGTATCAGTATTACTAGGTCACTCATACTATCAAACTCCAAAGTCTCTAACCAAACTGCATCTGTTCTGCAGAAAACCACACCGAGTACACTGAGTTCAGGTGCAAAGGTGAATATGAGTCGCCCTGACATCCAGAAAGCCATAACAGCTCTCCAGGCCAATCCTACAGACAAACAGCAGGTGCTCGCCGTACAGAACGCTCTAGTCAGGAATCGTATGTTAACTACCAATCAAGTTACTGGTGTATTCGATGATGCTACGAAGAAGGCTGCTGCTATATACTCCAAGATGACTCCACTGTCATCGACGAAACCGACGTCTGCGATCACCGCCAAATCCTCCAGTGATGCTTGCAAATACGTACCTAGGATGGAGGGTACTACGTTTGTGCCGGATCTTCGGTCTGCGTTCTACTGGAACTCCCAGATGTTTTCGCTTGTGGGTCAGCAATATGATCCACAGGCTCCTGGTGGAGGTTTTGGTCTCCCATACTATTCTCAAGAACAGGCCGGCGCTGGTATGACCACTGTTTCAGGAACAGATGGTGGGATTACGCGGTCTATAGATATGTGGAATGGTTTTACCTGCCAAAATGTTACTGATGACAAATATGTAGAGGATTATATTGACGATCCTGCTAGCGGAGCTTATTCACATGAAGTTGTAATGCCACCAACGCATTTGGTAGCGATCAGGACATCATCAGGAGACTTGCGTACTTCCGCAAAAGTAGCTCAGGGAACTTTACCTGACGGGTTTCCTGGATATTATTTTAGTGGAGGTTATTTGAATACGTGGAGTTATTATGTTGATAACGGTATATATAATTGCAGCCCGCAACAGGCAATAGATTGGCCGAATTATTGCGGTGAAATTGCAAAATTTGTGAAAAATAACCCGTCGCTTTATTGGTATGATAAAGAATTTTCATATGATAATTACAATGGTACTTCAAATCTTCCAGAAGTATTCGATCCGATTGATCCTGTACGTGAGATAGCGAACGAGAACGCAGTCATAGATACCATTGAAACGACGCATAAGATTACAGCAGCTGCACAAAATGGACTTACTGCTGAAATACCAGCGACAAATTGTGTACATGTTGCGGGGGAGGGACCAGTGAAGATTGTGCTTATGACTGGTAAAAGTAACGCAAGAGAAACTGCGTCAACGACGGTTGATTGGTACAAGAATGGTGTTATCGATCTAGGTTTCAATGCAACTGAGCCGTTCAAATCATTGTCCGATCAGTTTTCCTTCTATATCGATTTAAAAAAGTTCGATGATGTAAACGCTCCGACATACCTGTTAACATATAAGGAACTTTCTTTTTACACTAAGAGCTTTGGTGAATCTGTAAAAGCTGGCTCAAGTTGTTCGACTGGTCCAGGAAGTGACGGTAAAGGACCTTTTACGGCATCATTGTATTACTTTCTGTCGCACAGAGAGGACATTTATCCCGGTTTCGCACAGATGAATGGTGTTGTGTTTATCAATGATGGTTCAAAATACGGTTTTAAGTCGGTGAATGTTTATGTACATGAGGCAGGTCATGCAATGGGATATTTGATGGACGAATATATACTCGGTGTTGAAGGTTCAAATTACATGGAGTGGCTATTTTCGCCTGTTGCTATTTCCAGAAATTGCGCGCTTTTCCCAAAGACCGCCTTCAAGAGTACGTTGGATAACCAAATGTATGGTTCAATCATTGCTCAGGGTTGTGGTTTCACGAAAATGCCCAGTCCTCCCAAAGTTGAAGATCCTCATTATTGGTATCGCCCATCTGATAATGGACTTATGAATGACCAGGAGGAACCGGGTGGAGAAAAATTTAATGTTATCGACTGCGGATATATATTTGCTAGTATTTTAGACAAGGACAATTCAAAGAAAATGGCTCAGAAGTATTGGCCGAAATGTTTAGCTATGGCAAAGGAGAATGGTTCAATAGTTATGGATGGTATACCACCTCCAAATACTGTAAAACCTACTGCTGTACCAGTATCTGCCAGTTCAGTTGCTGCCGGTCTAACTGTGGCGATCACTGGAACTAATTTCACTCCAGACTCGAACTCAGTTCATCTGACGAATACTACTACACAAGAGGAGTATGATATTGACGATCTGACGAGTAATGGCACACTTCTCAATGTAATTATTCCGAACACTATTCCTCCAGGCTCATATGCAATGAAGATCGGAGCCTTCAACAGCGACTGGTCTAACAGTATCCCATTGACTGTGACGGTTGCCGGAGCTCCAGTCACCACATCTGCAACAATTCCAACCATCACCTCCTTCACATCCTCTAACGCCTACATGATCATAGGTTCCAACAAAACATTCACTCTGTCCTGGACCGCCACCAATGCTAGTTCCTGCTGGTTATCTGATACAGGATCTAGTAAGACATTACCTATCATCTCCACTGTCACGAAGGGACCGATCTCTCAGAACACCACTTACACCCTTACATGTTCGAATAGTACCGTTACACCAGCCACTACAGTGTCGAAGTCACTCACGGTATCTGCGGTTACGGAAAAGAGTTTGAGGACGGATAATAATTAGTTTGTTCCTTCTCTCCATGGCGTGTTAGCATATGGTGACATGTCTACATCTATTAACAAAAGCGATCGATTTCGTGAACTCTATGAGGCGCTGAATGCTGCACAGCGAAAGGCCGTAGACACGATAGAGGGTCCAGTTATGGTGATAGCGGGTCCTGGAACGGGCAAGACGACTATTCTCACACTCAGGATAGCAAATATACTGAAACAGACAGATACCCCAGCCAACGGCATTCTGGCCATCACATATACAGATGCGGGAGTGAAGGCTATGCGAACCAAACTGCAGGGTATCATAGGTGACAGAGCGCACGATATACGCGTCCATACATTCCATGGATTTGCCTCGTCTATAATATCTGAATACCAAGATCACTTCCTGCATTTACAGGAGATGAAACAGATGACGGATATAGAGCAGGAACTCATCATACGTAGGATCATCGAAGACCAGAAGTATTCCTCAGTGAGACCGGCGGGGAAGCCAGATGCATATATTTCTGGCATCATGCGAGGTATCGATGAAGCCAAGAGAGAGGCGCTCACACCGGAGATGGTCAGGATACATGTACGTAGTGAGATGGATCGTATCAAGAACGACGAAGATTCTATCTCAACTCGCGGCGCCACGAAAGGCCAGTTGAAAGCAGATGCCAGGGATCAGTTGGAAAAACTAGAGAGAACACTGATATTCGCTGACGTATTCGATGAGTATGAAGCAGTCAAGCGTGAGGCGAAGAAGATGGATTTCAATGATCTCATCATAGAGTTGCTGCTCGCTCTGAAGACTGACGAATTGCTACTCCGACTCATCCAGGAACGTTACCTATATATCCATGTTGATGAACACCAGGATACCAACGATGCTCAGAATTTCATCTTGTCCCTGATCGCTGAATTCTTCGAAACCCCCAATGTATTCATAGTTGGTGATGAGAAACAGGCGGTATATAGATTCCAGGGCGCCTCTGTCGAGAATTTTCTGAAATTACAGAAGAAATGGACAGATATGGAGATCATACGACTGGACATGAACTACAGATCGCATCAGAGTATTCTGGACGGTAGTTTTAGTATGATAGAAAAGAATTATGAGGATGGTGAATATACTGATCTCAGAGTTAGATTGAAATCAGGCGCGAAGAATTCCGCGACTCCTATAGAGATAGTGACCGGCGAGAATACCACGGCTATCGAACTCAACCTGATTGAAAGATTGAAAGATTTACGATCACCTGTCTGCCGACAGGTCGGAAAAGATTCATCAGTTGCTATCATCGTTAGACGAAATCGCGACCTAGATCGTATCATCAGACTCTGTGAATTTCATGGTGTACCGATCTCGTCTGAGAGGAGTCTGGATATATTCAATCATCCTGTAGGCAAGATATTTTTCGACCTGGTGGAATACATCGTCGATCCGACTAGGGTAGACCTCCTCGCCAATACCATCGTAGCAGGTATGTGGGGTCTCGACTTTGCCAAAGGAACAGAGATCGTGAGAAAACTCCGTAGCGGAACATTCGACGAGTTCGAGACGAAGATACCTGGGTTGTCGAGTATCCGCGCGGCACTGCTGTCTCATGGCTCGATGGGCTTCCTCATCCATGCTGGTGAGAGATCAGGTTACACAAAGATCATCGAGAGAGATCCTATGTATGTAAATGTCTGGCGCGGCATAGTTTCGCTGTCAGAGTCTTTGGCCAAGGATGGTGATGTCAAGAGCCCAGATGCTCTCATAGAGAAATTGCTGGCATACAGGACGTCAGCAGAGACTAGAACGGTCAAGATCTCTGTCGGAGCGCCAGATCTACCTATTCAAGCCATGACGGCACATGGTAGTAAAGGACTAGAATTTGACTATGTATTCATCCCATATGCTACCGAGGAGGCTTGGGTTGGTAGACCCAAAGGCGCATCATTCATCTTGCCGAGAAAGAAAACTACCGAGTCCGATGTGAAGGATGTGCGCAGACTATTCTATGTCGCTATGACGCGCGCGAGGAAGCATGCGGTGATCATGACCTCGCTGGAAGAGTCAGATGGCAAATCACTGACGCCACTTAGATTCATCGATGAGATCGATAGTGACCATGCGTCTAGAGTCACGCTGCCTAGAGTGGGTGCGGAAGTATTGTATAAGCAGACAGGTTTGGCGGTTGGCGACACCGGATCGCATCCCAATGATTCCATATTGCTAGACCTTATCAAAAACACGCTTTTGAAAAGTGGCCTGTCTGTGACGGCATTGAATCATTTTATCAAATGTCCGAATCAGTATATTTACCAGAGCATACTCCGCATGCCGCAGGCTCCGGCAGTGGCTGCGGAGAAGGGAACGGCACTGCATGAAGCTCTGGCGAATGTCTGGGCGTCAGGTGAGTATGATAGTGGTAATATCGAGAAGATAGTCACTGGCACGGTGACAGAATATTTCCAGAAGTCACTGTTATCTGTGAAGGAGAAGGAGTCTGTCATGAAGGAACTACTGCCTGATGTACCATCAATCGCCAAGGCGCTGGTGCCACTGTTCGCTATGAAGGACGCGAAGAGTAAAGTGTTTACCGAGGTTTGGGTGGAGACAGAAAAATATTTCAATGGTCAATTTTCAATATCTAATGACCTGTCACAGCATGCGGCAGGAAGCGATGCAGAGATCCGCATACCTATCCATGGGAAACTGGATGCCATCATAGACGATGGACAGGAGGTGTCAGTTTTTGATTATAAAGCCAAACAAGCTATGTCGGAGAATGCTATACGAGGTGAAACGAAGAGTTCTGACGGTAACTACTTCCGGCAATTGGTTTTTTACAAGATTCTCGTTCACAGTGATCCGCGTTGGAGGAATAGGCGAGTCAGTCCTGCACTAGTGTTCGTGTCGCCAGATGCGAAGGGTCGCTGTCCGATCATATCATTACCGATAAGTGATGCAGATGAGAAAGTAGTCATGGATCACATACAGTCGTTAGTCGCATCAGTCTGGAGCGGCAGGATCATCCAGTCACATTGTGATGATGTGACCTGCGAGTGGTGTGGGATGAGGAGTGTTTAGTTTAGGAGGGTAGGAGGGTAGGAGGGTAGACCTCGTGCACTCGTGCGATCATTTCTCGCTCTGAATAGCTGTTATGAGTCCGTTGATGAGTTCCTTGGGCATCGCTCCGCTCATGGATATGATTTTCTTGTCGTCAGCTATATATAATAGATCCTGAGATATCCTGTATGTGACGTACGCGTTCGTGATGAAATCAGTCACACTCTTGCTGGCCGGCTTGCTCAGGACAAAGAAACTGCTCGGTGTTCCAGAAACTCCTGCATTTACACCGCTTAGAAACTCTTTTTCTACGGTATCTTTGAATTTGCCGCTGGATAGGCATGCGTTGAATTTCGTCGTATCGATACCGACAGCCTTGGCTATCACAGGGAGCTGCTTCTGGTCTAGACCCTCCGGAGTCGCGCCTGTGACTGATGGGGTTTTCTCGTAGAGCATCTTTTCGAATGCCCAGAATTTGTCATTGCCACCAACGTCCGCGGCGCATTCGAGAGATTGTGCTTCATTGTTCGCATTCTTGTGCAGAATATTGCCGTTCTGATCTGGTTTGTCCAGTGGGTAATGTCTATATATCCACGCCACATCACCACTCGCGCCATACTGTGTCATGATCTCTTCCATCGTCGGGTTGAATGTCTTGCAGTAGGGGCACGAGGAGTCTGAATATTCCACGACTCGTATCGGTGCGTTCGGATTGCCTCGGATGTGGTCTGCGGCTGTGATAGGTGAGAGATTGATCTTTATGGTCTGAGTATTCGTCGGTGCAGCAGCTGTAGTAGGTGCTGGTGACTTGTTCCAAATAATAGCGACAGCGATGATAGCTCCAGCGATCACGATAGCGGCTGATAATGATAACGGACTGGTTTGTTTTGTTTCCATGGGTACAGTTTACAGCATAGAAGATCTAAGTACAAAGTTTTACATCTCATTCCATATTGATGGGTATGGAGGGGATACCCCCCTTATTAACTTCGCACCCTAAAAAGGCAATGTATAAGTCATCGCAGATGATGCAGGAACCTCCCAACTGGAAGTATCGAGTTTGATATCTTTCAGGTTGCCAAAATCTTTGAACTTTAGATGACCATTTTGTACCGCGAAATCATAGAGATCCTTCGTCAGTCTGACATCTTCTATACAGTACTTGATGATCTTGTCTATCTCGCCAGTTCTCCACCACTCCACCGCGTCAGCGCCATTACCAGATTTGTTCCTACCGAGAGTCGCTTCGCCGACGCTGTCGAGCTTCAGGCGTCTACCTAGAGTTTTCTGAACCTCTTTCATGAGATCGAGACTCTTGATCTTCTTCAGATCTCCCGGATAGTATTTGTTGAGTAATGGAATATCGAAATGGTCACCGTTCCAGGTGATCAGAATATCAGCCTGCTCGATGATCGGCCAGAGCTTCTTGAAATCCTTCTCCAGAAAACTCTGATAGCTATCGTCGAGAGTATCGTGAATGCACACCACAGAAATATCTAGATCTACAGGATCATTGGATCCGACATCTTGAAAAAAGTTCTTCGTTTCGATATCGAATGTTATTTTTCGCATGGTAGATAATGGAAAATGGAAAAGTAAAAATGGAAAATGCCGCTACAAAATCAAATTTGAAATCATCACTACGCTATCGACTCTCGTCGATCCTACCTGGAAGTTTATCTGCCGCCATTTCCATTTCATTACCTGATTGCAAGTCCTTTATTATCAGCTTACCAGTCTTCACCTCCTCATCTCCTATGCATATCACTTTCGCTACACCACGCTTGTCGGCGTTGCTGATCTGATCGCCGAGTTTCTTGCCGGAAAAATCAACCATAACTCGGGTACCTTTTTCACGCAGTTCTTGTGCGACATCCATAGCGTAGGGAATATTCTGTTCTCCAACTATACATATAGCTATCTCTGCTGGAGCGGCGCACACGGGTAATCTGCCATACGTTTCCATGATGTCGCGGGCTGTGACGTCGCCGGCACCGAAACCTACTCCGGAGACTTTCTCATTACCGAACAATGCGAGCAGATCGTCATATCTGCCTCCACCAAAGACGGCGCGACGGTTCGCTGGGTTCAGATCGAACACTTCGAATACGATCCCAGTGTAATAGTCGAAACCACGCATCAGTGTTTGGTCAAATCTGACATTGGTAATGCCGAGATGCTCCAGTCCTGCTATGACTTCACGGATCTCCTTTAGTCCGACATGTTCATCGACAGTTTGAGGCAGTCTGGAAGCAAATTCAGCGAAATTATGAGAGTTGAGTAATGTGAGCAGTCCATCTGCGGCTGTATCGGGACTCGGTGCTTCTGAACTGCTACCACCCATCGGGTTTTTGATAGTGTCACGTGCGGAGAAGAATACGTCTCGGACAGCGATACTGAATAGTTCTGGCTGCATCTTGTCCTTCTTGTCGATCAGTTTGGATATCTTCTTTATAGAAACCTCGTCCGTGCCGAAAAACTCGCCGATAATATAGTTCATCAGTCTGCGACTGTTCACGCGGATCTCAAAATCAGTATTCTTGAGACCATAACTCTGCATGATGTCATAGGCGATGTTGATAACCTCGATCTCTGCGTTTATAGAATTTATGCCAAAAATATCGACATTGAGCTGCCAATGTTCTCGAACTCGTCCTCTCTGCGGCTGTTCGTATCTGAATAGATTTGGGATCGAGTACCAACGTAGAGGGAATACCAGTTCACGTTTCCTGGCGGCGACCATGCGTGCCACTGTCGGTGTCATCTCTGGGCGTAGTGTCACCTCGCGATCACCTCTATCTGTAAAGGTGTAAGTTTGTTCGTTGACGATCTCTTCGCCAGATTTTGCACGATAGAGTTCAGCTGGTTCTAGTACGGATGCACCGTATTCCTCGTAACCGTATTTCTCGGCTACATTTCTCCAGATGCCAAAAATGCTCTTTTCCACAGACATATCTTTCGGAAAGAAATCACGAACGCCTTTGTAGGCCTCAGTATTGAGTTTTTTGGCTTTTTCTGCCATGTATACATTGTAGCAGGAAGTTGGAAAATCTAAAAGTTAAATATTGTCGGTAAAATATCGCGGGATATTATATTGGATATTACATTGGCTGAAGCGTATCGTGATTCGTGCTAACATCAGTTCATGGCCCAAATCATAGATAAGCTGGTAGGCGAGACGCCTCTCGAGGCGTTGGAGAGATTTCGTGCAGGAAAGATATGTACATCGGAGGCTTGTGTCACCGGATATACTTGGGAAAATGTGCCGCTGACTTATGCTGGGCGACTGGATCCTATGGCAGAGGGAAAGTTATTGATATTGATAGGGGATGAATGTAAGGACAAGGAAAAATATCTCGGCATGGACAAAGAGTATGAGGTGGAAATCCTGCTGGGTATCTCGACAGATACATATGATGCGTTGGGAATCGTTCAGGATGCGCAGGGTGTGAATGATCTGTGGGCTTACCCGGCGCAGGACTGGTTGCAGAAATATGTGGGGAAATTTGCTCAGGAATACCCTCCGTATTCTTCGAAAACTGTAAATGGACGGCAGCTGCACGAACTGGCGAGGAGTGGTGCATTGCCAGAAGTTATGCCGACGAGAGAGGTGGAAATATACTCTATTCGAGTGATAGATACTGGGACGATCACGGCAGAGGGGTTGCTGGCGAGAATAGTCGGGAATATTGATCTGGTAAAAGGAGATTTCCGACAGGAGGTGATAGGGAAACGGTGGCGGGAAGTTTTGACGAATTTTTCGTCAAATTCCCTACGTGGCAAAAACTGTAAGGACTGTAAGGAAAATGGCGTCTCAAATTCCCTATGTGGCAAAAACTGTAAGGACTGTAAGGAAGGTGGCGTCTCAAATTCTCCAAGTAGCACAGGCGGTAAGGAAGGTGACCTCCCAAATTTTCCAGTCATCAGATTACTCGTCAGATGCTCGAGTGGTACCTATATGCGTTCACTGGCGCAGAGAATAGGGGTAGATCTGGGTACTGGCGCCTTCGCTCTATCGATAAATAGAACGGCGATAGGCTAGTAGCTGAACTCATGTCTCTGTGAGGGGATAGCTGTTGATAACTGTCGTTGACAATTACCTGGACAGCGCTATCCTTGATGAAACAACCCCTTACACAGTTCTTTTTTATGAATGAAGAAAATTTGCATACCTGCGTTCTAGCCAACGTTTGTCTGACGGCCGTCGGTCCATTACGAAGTCTCACAGATCAATGGGATGAATGGATGCTCGGGGACTCAGATGTTCTTGCGAAAGTCAGAACATTCTATCAGGCGCTCGAAGAAGCGATCAAACGATGCGAAAGTTGCCGTTGCTCTGCCAAGAATGACCAGGCTTTCTCCTCACACAAGATCGAGGTCCGTCGGAAGATCGATCCGCGAATCCCCGCATCGAATTAATATGATATATACATATCCAAGCGCTGCTTATCACAGCGCCTTTTTTACAAATCCTTCCTTCTCGATCTTGCTCGATCCAGTTCGGTGAGAAACTTCTTGCGAAGTCTGATATTTTTCGGGGTGATCTCTAGGTATTCATCATCGCGCATCAGTTCTAGGCCGCGTTCTATACTCAAGATGAATGGTGGCACCAATGTTAGCGCCTCATCCTTTCCAGATGAACGCATATTTGAAAGCTGTTTGCCCTTACAAGGATTCACCTCGAGATCATCACCTTTCGATGTGTCGCCGATGACCATACCTTCATATATATCCATAGCAGGAATGATGAATAGTCTGCCGCGGTCCTGGAGATTCCATAGAGAGAAACCAAATGATTTGCCAGAAACCATAGAAGTCATAGAGCCTGTTTCGCGTTTCTCGATCTCACCAACGTGATCTCTGAAACCTGTGACACGACTCGACATAATACCTTCACCCTTGGTGTCGATGGTAAAAGCATTGCGATATCCTAGGAGACCTCGAGTGGGGATATCGAAAACCATGCGCACCTGATTGCCATGTGTGGTCATGTTGGACATGATACCTTTGCGCTTGCCCAATGTTTCGATGATGGTACCGGAAAATTCCTGCGGCGTATCGATGATGACTTCCTCGAAAGGTTCGAGAGTTTTCGTTTTACCATCTGCACCTGTCTCTTCCTTTATGATGACTTTTGGTTGAGAAACCTGTAGTTCATAACCCTCACGGCGCATATTTTCTAGAAGTATGCCGATGTGTAGTTCTCCACGACCGAAAACGGTGAAGTATTCATTTGCACCAAAGTCCACCTTTAGTCCGACGTTCGTTTCGAGCTCGCGTTCGAGTCGCTCACGGATCTGGCGGCCAGTAACGAAAGTGCCTTCCTTGCCGGCAAATGGGGAATTGTTAACGAGGAATTGGAGGGAGATCGTTGGTTCATCAACACTGATCGCTGGTAATGGATCTATCGACTCGCTGTCAGTTATCGTCTCGCCGATGAATATTTCAGGCACGCCAGCGACTGTGACGATGTCTCCAGCTTCTGCTTGGGGTGTTTCTAGACGTTTCTTTCCTTCGAATGTAAATAGTTTCGTAACCTTGCCTGTAAATGATTTGCCGCTGACATCCTTGATCCATATGTTCTGTCCATCCTTGATCGTGCCCGAATATATACGACAAACTGCTAGACGGCCGAGGAAGTTATCATAGCCTAGATTGAATACTTGGGCGGTGAGGGAGGGTTTAGGGGATAGGGTATAGGGGATAGTATCGAGCTTGATATCCTTTGCATCAGCTAAACACTCGACCCTAGAACCTAGACCCTCGCGATTAGCCGCCGGTACATACTCCAATATAGTGTCGAGGAGAGGTGTGAGATCTTTCGAATCATCAGTTAATGACTTTTTCGCTACACCGGTGCGGCCGATGGCGTAGATCGTAGGGAAGTCGATCTGAGAATCATGCGCACCGAGTTCCATGAAAAGCTCCAGGACCTCATCGTGAACGCGGGTAGGATTGGCGGCAGGCTTGTCTATCTTGTTAATGACGACGATAGGTTTCAGACCTAGTTCTAGTGATTTCTTTAGCACAAAGCGTGTCTGAGGCATCGGACCTTCCTGAGCATCGACGACGAGTAAGACTGCGTCGATAGCGCGAAGTACGCGTTCTACCTCTGATCCAAAGTCCGCGTGACCAGGAGTGTCAACGATATTGATCTTGGTACCTTTGTAATTAACGGAGGTGTTCTTGGCATATATCGTAATACCACGCTCTTGTTCTAGGGCGTTGGAATCCATCGTTCCTTCATCTCCATGACCACATTGGGTCATGATGGCGTCGGTGAGGGTTGTTTTGCCGTGGTCGACGTGGGCTATTATGGCGATATTTCTGATTTCCATGGGAGTTGGCGTGATATTGGAGGATTAAAATAAGAGCCTCTGGCTCGATGCTGTAAGTAAAGCATAAAAATGGTATTGGAGTCAAGGTGGAAAAAGTGTATGAAAAACCCCCGCGGCTCGTAGCGCGCGGGGGTGTAGGGTATCGATCGAACTGATCAGAACATTGTCACTGCGGCAGCAATTTTCGGATCAACTGTGTAGCCTGTGAGAAATGATTCCTTCCACGCTTTGTCGCTATTATCCATCTTAGGAACCAGTGACCTGTGTGCGGACGGAGGGTGACCTTTGAGAGAACTCACGTTGTGACGCGAATTCCTACGCGAATGCGGACTCCTATGTTTAGATAGTTTTGCATTCATGATCTCTGCCGGCACTCGTTGGAGTGGCGGGCAAGCATGTTGTCTCGTATGAGCTCTAATGTGCTCAGGCGGCAGATGTTTCCTTGAAGCTTGCAGCCGTGCTTATATGTGGGTAACTGACCTGTTGTGACGCCGGAGGTCGTGCCATGTGATCCATTGCCAACCGCGTTCCCTGTGTGGGTATCGGACAATTTTGCCATATACGATTCCTTTGTTTTAGTCGAATTTTCCTTGCTCTTTCTAATTGTAAGAAAGAACTTCCGCGTATGATACTATCATGAAAGTTGAATAATGCAAAGTTGTATGGTGGGGAAAAGTCGTGGACAATTCTTCATCAGATCTTCATCAGGATTTTATCAGATCTTTATCGAGATTTGATCTTTTCTTTATCAAATCTTCATCGAAAATTCATCAGATCTTTATCTCCTGTCTGATACGATGTTCGTATGAATACAAAAACGGATATAGACAATTCATCTGAAAAGTTTTCGGTACATTTTCCGGTCGATCCACATACTGCGGCCGAAGCGATCGACCAAGTTCTGAATTTCGCCTCATGTGTACGGGCGTCGGATGTGCATTGTGATCCTAGGAGGGACGATACTCTCGTCAGGTTTCGCGTCGATGGACAGATCGCTGAGATTGGTACGATACCAAGGAGACTGCATGATGAGATGATCTCACGCCTGAAGATTCTTTCTGGCGCACGCACCGACATACATGCTGTGCCACAGGATGGTCGGTGGCGGACAGTGTTGGACGGTCTCGAGTGCAACATACGCATATCCTTCATGCCAACATATCATGGCGAGAATGCCGTTATCCGACTACTACCTGCGGCTACTAGTACGGATCTGTCATTCGCCAAACTCGGGTTTACTCCAGATCATGTGCGACTGATGCATGGTGCTATGAAAAATACCAACGGTCTCATACTGGTGACTGGTCCGACTGGTTCTGGCAAAACTACAACACTGCATACTTGTCTGTCTCTCAAGGCTCGAGAACCTCTGTCCATCATCACGTTGGAAGATCCTGTCGAGTATGAGATTCCTGGAGTCCGCCAAGTACACATCCGTAATGCTCAGGGCGTAACATTTGGAAGTGGGCTCCGATCTGCGCTGCGTCAAGATCCGGACGTCATCATGGTAGGCGAGATACGTGATAGTGAAACAGCTAGAGTCGCCGTACATACAGCGTTGACTGGTCATCTGGTTTTGTCGACCTTACATACGAACTCGGCTATAGAAGCGATACCTAGGTTGGTCGATATGGGTGTTGATCACTACCTGCTGGCTTCGACTCTGCGTCTGATCGTGGCACAGAGGCTGGTCAGAACGATGTGTCGAGAATGTTTCGCCCTCGGCTGTGAGAAATGCCGTGATACTGGTTATGAAGGTCGTTCTGTCATTGCCGAAGTATGTGAGATAGATAGTGAAATGCGCAGTCTCATATCGACAAAATCGACTGCTGTCGCGTTGTTCGACCACGCACTGGTCGACGGATTTTGTCCTATCATCGAGGATGGTATGGAAAAGGTCGAGTGGGGCATAACTTCGAGGGAGGAAGTTCTGAGGGTATTGAATGTATAGAAGTATGAAATTTCCCAAATTACATCACCACAAGAACTGGAGCACACGAGACAAGGTGATATTTTTCGAGCGACTAGAACTGTATCTGACGTCAGGATTGGCGATCGATGCGGCACTGAAATTGTGCAAAGTAGGAGTCACAAAGTCGCATAGAGTAGATGTCGAAGCATTGATAGTGCACACAGAGTCGGGGTCGCTACTCTCTGGCGGGCTCGTAAAATATATGAAGCTCTCCCAAACTCTAGCGGGAATGATTTCTCATGGAGAGACGGCGGGGGGATTGGTGTCTGCCATAAATACCGTGAGAACGAGTATAGAGAAGCAGGAAGAGCTGACAAAGAAATGTGTTGGTGCGATGATCTATCCTGGTGTCATAGGACTATTCTCTATCGTTTTTGTATTGGGGCTGATACGCGGCGTATTGCCACAGATCGTCCCGATGTTACAGGGATTGCATGTAAGGTTACCACTCTTGACGAGACTGATGATCTACTCATCGAACGTATTGGTACATGCAGGTTTGTATATATTGATCATTCTCACAGTTCTCATCGTCGCGCTATTCATTATATATAGGAGAAATGCACCATTCAGATGTTTCGCACAATCAGTCCTATGCCGCGTGCCATTGTTAGGAAAATTGTTTCGGAATTTTAATATTGTGATATTTCTCAGATCACTGGGATCACTCATAGATAGTGGGTCGTCAGTATTCAAGGCCTTCAATGATTCTGTTTATTTCATAACGTTTCTACCGATAAAGAAAACATTGGCTCTACAAGCCGAGGGGCTATCTAGTGGTCTCTCGCTAGGGTATACCCTGGAAAAAAGTCAGATGGAACCATACGTGATCGCACTCGTTAGTGCTGGTGAACTTTCGGGAACACTCGGTGTCTCTGTCATACGTGCCGCCAATATTCTAGATCGTGATATCGAGCATTCATTAAAGAAGCTGACTTCACTCATCGAGCCGCTCATGATGATATGTCTCGGCGGCGTCGTCGGATCTATAGCATTATCAATACTCATGCCCATATATGATATATCGAAAGCATTACAACACTGAAAATCACTTCTCCCCCCAAAAGGGTGTGCCAATACATGAAAGGGGAATGATTCTCATAGATATCATCCTAGCTCTTTCGCTGAGTCTCATATTCATCGTCGTCATAGCTCAGTCGTCATCATATTCGAGAGACATATTTGACCGTGCAAAAGCGAGAAACGAAGTGCTCGATAGATACGAGATCGATCTCACGAATTCATCAGGAGATATATATATCAGGCCGTATGGGAACGATATGATCGAAACGGGATCATCGACAATACCATTCGTGATAGTTAGGGCGGACGTGGGCACGCCCATCGAGTCATTGGACCAGTCGGCACTCTGTTCGGAGGATTTCACTGATAGCGGCACCATCGGATCATATGATTGGATACAGAAGCAGGCTGAGAGCACGTCGACATATAGTTTGAGCAAGAATGTAACTACTCGAGATCTGCCCTTGGATCCATCAATACCGCTCACAGATCTAGAAGTGAGAGGCGATACATTCTATATAAGTGCGAATCCGAATGTAGTGAGTGATCCAGACCTATACGTTCTACATCTAGACAGGTCGACGGGGATATTTTCACTGATCTCATCGATCAACACTGGTCCTGGAATAGCTGCATTCGCTCTCGCTGGGAAGTATATATACGCCGCGGCCATATCTACTGCCGCACAATTACACGTGATCCAGATGGACCAGTCACAGCATCTGTCATTGGTAAGGAGATTCAAAGTACCTCTATTACATGCTACTGACACTCCACCACTGGGTAGTAGCATCGCCTATCATGACCACGAGGTGTATCTGGGAACTGAGAAGTGGGTTGGTGATGAATTTACCGTCATCGATATTACTGACCCAGCGACGCCGAATAAAATATCCGGTATGGAGATAGGTAGTAGGGTGAGTGATATATATGTTTACAACGGTACTGCCTACATGGCGACCGCAGGGCAGGGCCAACTGAGATTGGTCGATGTTCGCGACCCTTCCGGTCTCTCAGTTATCAGAGATTTCAGCCCTTCCGGCTGGCAACGTCAGGCGGGGCAGTCTATTTCACTTTTTGAAAATGGTCTCAATTTCGGGCGTACATCTGGTGGTTATAACGTTACTTCCGATCATGAGGCCTTCGTATTTTCAACTTCGAGCGATGAGAACCTATCTAGTTACGTATCTACGGACATGCCCGGTGGCGTCTATGGCATTGTCGCCGATCGAGGGCACACATACCTCATCTCGAGAAAGGCTGGCGAGGAGTTCATGATATTCGATAGGAGCCTCAGTGCCAGTTCTATACAAAGGTTTTCTTTGCCAACTTCACCACAGGTCATGACCTGTTATCGCGACGTGATATATGTCCTATCGAAAACTTCACCGGCTATCTACGAGATCAGAATAGTTCGCGATCATCACCTATGAATATGCATTACGCCCATATAGTAAGGCCGCTACAGATAGAACGCGAAATATACAATCGCGGCTTGACTCTAGTCGAAACGATGCTGTACATAGTTCTGTTGTCATTACTCTTGTTCGGTTTCATACAGTTCGCACTCGACACGAATTATCAGAATATCAAACTCTCACATGACATCGAAGAAGCCTATTAGGGTGCGCGGTTTTGTAGCGATGATCGCTACTATCCTCCTCGTAACTGGGGTGATGGCCTTTGCGTTGGTGACTCTGACGTCAGCTATGACGTATTCTGATCTGACCTATCGGAGAGAGCGTCGAATGCAAACTACCTATAACCTCGAAGCCTGTTTAGATACTGTTCAACTCATGATCGCTAGAGACTTCTACATGTCTGGTGCCACATTTCTATCCGAATTTGGTTGTAATGTGTATGTGAATAATGATTTCTCAGGTCACGTAACTGTCGATGCCACTTCATCGATTTCTGACATTTCTCGATCAGGCCATAGATAGAGCGACGATCTCGGGGAAAGGTCTGCTCACGATTCTTTATCATTTCTTTATCAAAATTTGATCTTTTCTTTATCAAATCTTCATCGAAAATTCATCAGATCTTTATCGTCACTTTGATATTCTATAAGCAACCACTTTTTTGGGGGAAGTGGAATTATTAATAATTTTAATATATGAAAAAAACAAACAAAGGATTCACATTGATCGAAGTGCTCGTGGTCATCGGTATCATCGCCATCTTGGCGACCGTTGTCCTGGTTGCGGTAAACCCGTCTCGCCAATTCAAGCTAGCTCGTGATTCTCAGCGCACGAGCAATGTAAACGCGATCTTGAATGCCATTCATCAGAATATGGCAGAGCATAAGGGCGCGTTCGTGTGCAGTGGTACGACGAGGGTTTTGCCGACTAGCTGGACTGTCGTGAAGGGTAGTGGGACTCGTAGTGATGCTGGAGATATAGCATACTGTTTGGTACCGGACTATATATCGGCTCTACCATTCGATCCGTCGATCTCCGACGCCAAGTTTGATTCCATCGACTCATACAATACTGGCTACGAGATCATCCGCGACACGAATGGTCGTATAACAGCGAGCTCAACTGGTGAATTGACGGCTAGTATTTCGGTGATGAGGTGATGCGTGCGCATGACAACTACCGATTTTATTGCTAAAGTTATAGTTATGAAGCCTGAACAAAAAGGGAGTTTGCATCCGATAACTCAGATCGTCAGGGCTATATATCCTGTATTCCAGGAATTGGGATTCGCGATAGCTGATGGTCCGGAGCTCGAGGATGAGTTCCATAACTTTGATGCCTTGAATGTCCCCAAAGATCATCCGGCACGGGATATGCAGGATACTTTTTGGATCAAATCAAATGTAGATCCTAGATCCGAAATCCAAAATCCTAAACAAATTCAAAATTTAAATTCAAATTCCGATAACGCTGACATAAAGAAAAGTGAGAGGATGGTTCTGCGGACGCACACTTCCTCGGTACAGATCAGATATATGGAGAACAACAAACCGCCGATCAGGATCGTCGTCCCAGGAAAAGTCTATCGAAACGAGGCAACTGACGCGACACATGAGGCGCAGTTCTATCAGTTGGAGGCGCTATACGTCGACAAGAACGTGACATTGGCGCATTTGAAAGGTGTCCTCGGGGCACTATTTCAGGGAGTTTTCGGTGATGATGTGAATATCAGATTCCGGCCGAGCTTTTTCCCGTTCGTCGAACCTGGAGTTGAAGTAGATATGCAGTGGAAGGGTCGTTGGCTAGAGATGGGTGGTGCAGGACTCGTGCATCCAAATGTATTCCGGTCTGTCGGCATCGATCCGAACGAATATCAAGGCTTTGCCTTCGGTTTCGGACTAGATCGTATCGCCATGCTGAAATTTGGCATCGATGATGTTAGGCACTTATATACGGGAGATCTAAGATTGGTAAATCAATTTCGACAAGGTGACACCTCGTCGGAAAAACGCTCATGACCATACAGCCAGGAAAATACAAACATTCGAAAAAAGGTAATGAATACAGAGTTCATTTCGTGGCCAAGGATTCTCAGACTCTGGCTGATGTTGTCATATATGAAGCTCTATATGACAATGACAAGTCAAAGTATTGGGTGAGACCAGTCGGTGAATTCGAGGAAATAGTAGAAGTGAATGGAGAGAAAGCTCCGAGGTTTCAAAAAATAAAATAACATGAAAATTTCCCACAATTGGCTACAAAAATATTTCACCAAACCGATTCCGAGTCCTGAAAAACTAGATGAACTCTTTACATTCCACGCATTCGAGGTTGAGGGTGTGGAAAAAGTGAATGACGAGAATGGCCAGGTTATAGATACGGTACTAGATCTCAAGGTTCTACCAGATCGTGCGCATCATGATCTTTGCCACAGAGGTATCGCGGGGGAAGTATTTTCTATGACGGAAATGGCGCGGGCGGTCACGGTGACAGGCGATGTCTCTGTATCAACAGATGGAAAACCATCTATCACTATCGAAGCAGACAATTTCTGCAGACGATATGTTGGTAGGTATGTGGAAATCGAGAAAATAGGCGACGCTACCTCGGAAATACAGAATGCTCTGAATGCTATAGGGCAGAGATCGATCAACGCCATCGTGGATGCGACGAACTACGTGATGTTCGACATCGGTCAACCGTTGCACGCCTTTGATGCTGATAAGGTGAAGGGCAGTATAGTTGTTCGTCAGGCTAGGAAAGGTGAGAAGATAGTATTACTGGAATCATTCGCTTCACATCTGCAAGGGGGAATCGGAGAGAACCTCTCCCCCCAAGCGGGGGCGAGGGAGATCGAATTGTCCATATCAGATTACGTCATCGCCGACGACGAAGGGCCGCTGGCTATAGCTGGTGTGAAGGGGGGCAAACGCGCGGCGATCACCGCAGATACGAGGAGACTCATTCTGGAGTCAGCAAACTTCGAGCCGACTACTGTGAGACGCACTTCGACGAAGTATGATCTGCGTAGTGAATCTTCCAAAAGATATGAAAATGAGATCACGCCAGAGCTCGCCATGTCAGGTATGACCGAGTTGTCAGCATCGATCCTCCGAGAGATCCCTATCGCCAAGTTTGGTCCCATCGTTGACGTATATCCGAAAAAAGCAGTACAGACAGTCATAGAGATAGATCCGCGATATATCAGTAAGAGACTTGGAATCGAGGTTCCGTTGGAAACTGCGAAGGGGATTCTCGAAAATATGGGCATAACGATCATAGTCAATGGTCGATATCCGATACACGACAAATCAGTAGAAGATAACAGTTCAGTATGGCAACTCACTATCCCATTCAGCAGACTCGATCTCACTATTCCCGATGATATCGTCGAGGAGGTTGGCCGCATATATGGTTATGAAAATGTGAAAGGAGTCTCGCTGGCCAGGCCCGTAGAAGGGATCGCCATTCTGCCGAGCTATTATCTATCTGAGAAGATGAAGAATGTATTGGTAGCACAGGGATATTCTGAAGTCAGTTTGTATTCATTGGTTGCTCATGGTGAAGTAGAAACTGCCAAGCCGCTGGCGCGGGACAAAGCTTTCGCCCGAGCCAATCTGACGGACGGCATGATCACCTGTGTCCAAAAAAATGTATTGAACGCTGACCTCATAGGTCTAGAAGCTGTGAAGGTATTTGAGATCGGACGCGTCTTTGACAACACTGGCGAATACCTGAAACTCTGCCTAGGTGCGGCACAAGTGAAGAAGGTGAAGGGAGTTAATGGAAAGAAACTGCTCGGCGATGTCGTCGGGATACTCGGTACTGCGCTTGGCGTCGATAATACCGTATTCTCGACCCCTGAATCTCTAGTTGAGAAAGGTTCTGTATCGGTCATGGAGATCGATCTAAATGAAATATTGAAATCATACAAGTTGCCCAAGGATGCCACTTATGGTGATCTAGGTTTCGGGCCAACATCTCCGAATATTTACCAGAAGTTATCACCATATCCATTCATCGTGCGCGATGTTGCGGTATTCGTTCCTGCATCCACGTCTGCTGACCATGTTTGGACCGTTATCGTGGATGGTATGAAAGGTGTAGATATTAGCGGAGGCATGAATGCGGCGGATCTCCTGGCTAGACATTCGCTATTCGATACATTCGAGAAGGATGGAAAAGTTTCGTATGCTTTCCGAATGGTTTTCCAGTCGATGGAAAGAACGCTGACAGATGATGAGGTGAACAAGATAATGACCGCGATCTACGCGGCACTGAAAGGTCCAGGTTGGGAGGTGAGGTAATCATGGAATACACTACCTCGCAGCAAGCTGCGGAGTATTTACTCGTTTGTTCTGACTTCGACTCAGATGTTGTGAATATAAAAATATTCACACATCTTCGCTTGTCAGAATAAAAAAACCGAACGTCTTTGGGGGCGTTCGGTGTTGTGCTATCTGTGCTGCAGCGCTAATTTCGCAGCTTAGCGCTTGTTCGATATCACTGCCTCGGTCGCCGGCTGCTCGATCACCAAAACAGCATTGTCGGTCGCCTCTCTGTCGATGAGCCAGTTGACGGCATCGTCCTTGCCACAGTTACAAGGCGACGAGAATCGCGCAGAGCAGTCGGGCGCGTGACCCATATTGATGAGTCGGCTGATTTCTATGCAGCGGATCGCTTCGTCAGCTTCATTATCTACGTCAACTGAATTTATCAGTTCTAGTATGAGGGCCATCTTCTCTCCTGAGTCGAGAAAATGATATTCGATACAGCCATCACGAAGGAACGCCTTCTCATACCGTCGGCTCAGTACAGCAAGGCCATCCTCCCAGTGCAAACGTCCGCACATGGGGCAGGCATATGCCGGCTCATTGCTTGCGGAGGAATCTGGCACCAAGACAAAGGTCGGACATATCACCAGAGGTACCACGCATTCACATCCACGTTCCCGGCATTCAAACTCGGTCACGAACAGGTCAACTTTACACTTACTCATATATATTTTAATGTTCTAAATCTATTTTACCACCTGCGAAACGATAGCATCAAGGCGAGTAATAGTCAAGTTTTTGGGTCAGATATTGGTCGCGTTATCCCCAATGCCCCTTGAGTCTCGAGGATATTTTGTGACCAATATACCAGCGCATTTTCCAAAGGATGAGTGAATCCTTGGAGCGAGTCCTTTGTGAAAATGCTGGTATATTGGGAACAAAGCCGCAGAGATGAAAAGGGGCATTGGGGATAATGCGGCCACATCCCTTATCCACAATCACAGCCCTTTTTGAGGTCAAAACCGACTTCCATTTTACATCTCAAAGTGCTATAATGTGTGTACAAGTTCGGTGATATTCGGGCCCGCAAAACAAGCTTTTAAGGCTTTATTCTTTTAAATTTAGATATCAGAATTTATCCATTTGCTTCGCTCAGGATCCGCAATTTTGCGAGCAAAACTGGGAGAATTTATCAAATTATGTCAGAAAATACAAAAAAATCAAAAGAGAAGAAGAACGCAGGTGAGGGTAGTTATGACGCATCATCGATCACGGTTCTCGAGGGTCTAGAACCAGTACGCAAGCGTCCTGGGATGTACATCGGTACGACCGGACCAGATGGGTTGCATCACCTTATCACCGAGATATTCGATAACTGTCGCGATGAAGCGATGGGTGGTTTTGCCAATGATATCGAGATCGCGCTCCTACCAGGGAACAGAGTACGTGTCACAGACAATGGTCGCGGTATACCAGTAGATATTCACAAACAAACCAAGGTTTCAGCACTGGAGACGATCATGACCGTATTGCATGCTGGAGGTAAGTTTGGTGGCGAAACGACAGGGTATAAGGTTTCAGGCGGACTACACGGTGTGGGTGCGTCGGTAGTGAACGCACTTTCCATTTACATGAAAGTAGTCGTACACAAGGAGGGTGGTATCTACATGCAGGAATATTCTCAGGGCAAGAGGAAGGCCGCAGTAAAGAAGATCGGCTCCAGCAAACAACATGGCACGATCGTCACTTTCGAACCTGACGCAGAGATATTCAAAGAAGGTATCAAGTTTGAGTGGAACCGCATCGTCCAGCACATGCGTCAGCAGGCATATCTGGTACCGGCATTGCGCATCAGTCTCATAGACGCTAGTCAGGAGATCGCCGGTTTTGGTTCTGATGAGGAACTTTTCTATCTACGTGAGACAGGAGTGGAGGCACCTTCATACACATTCTTTTTCGAAGGAGGACTGGTGTCACTCATCAGGTTCACGAACCAGATGCTGAAGTCATCACATAAGAACATATTCTATGTTGAGAAGAAGGTTGAAGGTGTCGAGTCAGTAGAGGTGGCCCTGCAGTACGCTGATGATGTTTCATCTCGCATATTGGCATTCGCGAACAATATCCACACTCCAGACGGAGGCACACACATTACTGGATTCAAGACCGCTCTTACGCGCACATTGAATACTTATGCCAAGAACAACAATCTATCCAAAAACGGCGAGGATACATTCACCGGTGACGATGCCTTAGAAGGACTGACGGCTGTTGTTTCGGTAAAGTTGCGCGAGATCCAATTCGAAGGTCAGACCAAGGCCAAGCTCGGTAGTATGGAAGCTCAGGGAGCAGTGGCGGGTGTCTTCGGCGATGCATTTACAGCTTTCCTAGAGGAGAATCCAGAGGATGCTAGGGCGATAGTCAACAAGGTTATCCTGGCCATGAAAGCCAGAAAGGCTGCCAAGGCGGCGAAGGATAGTGTGCTTCGCAAGGGTGCGCTAGAAGGTATGACATTGCCAGGAAAGTTGGCTGACTGTCAGTCAGATAGTCCGGCCGAATCCGAACTATTCATCGTAGAGGGAGATTCTGCTGGAGGTACGGCCAAGCAGGGTCGTGATAGAAAATTCCAGGCGATATTGCCTCTCCGAGGAAAGATCCTGAACATCGAACGCGCCAGACTCGACCGCATGCTTGGGTCAGAGATGATCAAGAACATCGTTCTGGCTCTAGGCACGGCTATAGGTGATACATTTGATATTTCAAAACTGCGCTATCACAAGATCATTCTCGCCTCCGATGCTGACGTTGATGGTGCTCACATCCGTACGCTCATACTAACTCTGCTCTACAGGTATTTCCGTCCGCTAGTCGACAATGGTCACGTATACATCGCTCAGCCACCACTATACAAGGTGAAGCGTGGCAAGGAGATCATGTATCTGTATGATGATGCTGCAAAGGAAAAAGCTCTGGGCAAGGATTTTGATGAGTCACAACTACTCGAGATAGAGAGTGGATCTACCGAGATGGAGGATGACAAGGAAAGATTGCTCGAGGCAACAGGGGATGATTCCATAGATACAAAATCCGAGAAATCCAACAACACTGAGATTCAGAGTCCGAAACAGCCGAAAATATCTATTCAGCGATACAAGGGTCTCGGCGAGATGAACTCCGATGAATTATGGGAAACTACTATGGATCCTGCAAAGCGTATATTGAAGCAGGTAAATGTAGAAGACGCTCAGGAAGCTGACAAAGTTTTTGACATGTTGATGGGTGATGATGTTCCTGCACGCAAATCCTTCATCCAATCAAACGCCAAGTTGGCGACGCTGGATATCTAGTCCTCGTTTTGGTATCCCAATCAAACTTACCCTTATTGCCCCGAGGGGTCTTTCGGAAGGAGCGACAGCGACTGAGAACGAACGCGCCGCTAGCAAGCGGCGACGTGACCCTGAGGGGCAATAAGGGTAAGCTTGATCTATGCTGTCTTGACCTTCAGCTTCGACAGTCTTTTCTTGTCTAGTTTCGGAAGTTTGAGGATGAGTAGGCCGTGTTTCTCTATAGCTTCAGCTTCTTCGACATCTATTTCCTCTGGTAGGGAGATGGTACGTGAGAACGAGCCCCAATATAGTTCACGAGTAAAGTAGTCATCATCTCTAGCGATGCGCTCTTCCTCGCGTTTGCCTCGGATAGTTATCATGTCTCGAGTGATAGAGATGTCTAGATCCTCTGGTCGGACACCAGCTATCATGGACTTTATGATGATCATTTCAGGAGTCTGGTATACGTCGACAGTGAGCTCGCCCTCTTGGTCGGTTTCTTCTTCCATCCAGGTGCCTAGATCACTACCACCGCTCACCGCAGCTTTCTTGACAGGTTTCGTCTCCGCTTCCTCTTCCATGCGGACAGTTCCCGTCAACCTTTCGAAAAATGATTTTTTTTCTTTTGCCATGATGTTTATTTATGAATAACTTTATGGGTATATTTTACATTAATACTGTTAACAATGGAAGTGGATAGAAGTCTATAGGGTACAGAGTCCTTGAAATATTACCTTTCTCGGATATATCGTGGCCTGACTGCCTTTACTTCTTCGAATAATATGATGAGAATGATGACAGCGCCCCATATCCAGGCAAAAACCTTCAAAATATCGTTGGAAGCGGCATTGACTATGGAAATATTGAAGGCTGCGTGTATAGATATGGCAGCAATGAGTCCGAGGAAGACAGTGAGCAATTTGTTGGTAAATCTACTATAGAATGTCAGCCCTATCGCGAACCCTACAGCAGCTGAACTCACTATATGTACCAGGGTTGCGCCTATGAATCTCATGTTTCCTGTGATGATACTCTGTGCTATCGTGCCCATCGCGATAGGTTCCATCAAGAATAGGGCATTCTCTAGAGCGGCAAAGCCTAGGGCGACAACTATACAGTATATCATCGCCTTTAGTGGCTCATCGTTATACCTGGACTTGAGAACGATCACGGCGACTACTAGAAACTTCAGGATTTCCTCTGTTGCAGCCCAAAGTGTATATTTCAGGTTATCATCTATAACGTTGTCAGCTATCATCTTTTCTAGCATCAGAGCGAATACGACTACTACAACACCGCCAGCGAATGATACGGTCAGTAGCCACCTCGGTTCTCCATGTTCGCTATCCTCGCGCAGCCAGAACCACAGCCAGATGAGAGAGGGAAGTAATCCTGCTATGAGGGCGTAGGTAAATGAACTCAGTGTCATGACTATATTATAGTTTAGTTGAGGATATTTTCAAAGGGAAAAGTATGAGAAAAGTATGAAAAAGAGGGCTGAAAACTCGTTTCAGCCCCCGGACAAAGTCCGTTCTTTTCTACAAAATCGTTGATTACACACGGATCACACGTTGATCCAAAGAACGATGTGCAGAATGTGTACTTACATAGTTACTATACAGACTATTGACAAAATGTCCACTTTGCGGTAGAAGGAGTATGGAACATTGTCCTCATCCTCAACAAGTTCACGTGTTATAGCCGTGTAATGCGACTATTTGCGTCGAATTGGGATGGGAAAATTAAATAAAAAAGCAAAAAAATGAGAAAAAAAACGATGGTTATGACGGTGCTCGCTATCGCGGGCGTGTGGTTTGGTGCGAATGTCACGAATGCTGTGTTGCCAGATGGTGGTAATAGCTCAAAGGTCATCCCTCCAACAGCAACTGGTGGTGATAATGTCACTAGTGCGGTTGCTAAGGATGGGAGTGGACAGGAGAATGCAACACCCATCATAGATGAGGCCTTGAAAAAGCTGAACCGCGGTCTAGGCAGTGAGGTTTCAAAGAAATTTGAAATCACGCCTCGCGGCATCACAGCCAAGGAATTGACAGTAACAAACAGTGAGGGACCGGTAATCCTCACGAGTGTCGTGTACCTCGGTTGGTACCCGACGAATAGTAACTACGCCGCCAGGGCGGCCGAGGTCGTGGAAGGAGTCTATCAGTCAAATAGCGTCCCAGGCGCTATCACTGACCATGTCCTCAAGCCCGAATATGTCGCCCAGCCGGCTTCCGGCTACGGGTTGTCTGTGTGGGCAACTGTCCATGGTGTCTCCAAGACACCGGGATACAAGATGTTACCGGGTAACTTCACCTTCATTGGATCGTCGGCAGACAATCTGCTGAACAAGACAAACTCGTTCAACAATCCGTCCTACGTCTACACCTCCGCCTCGCGCGGAATTCTGTGGAAATCATCGGATCACCGGTCGGCGGCCAATGTTTACGCAGCCGGTCTTTGGAAGGACACACCGCTGGATGAGTTCATCAGCGCAGGTGCGGCGTCAAAATTCTTTTTGACTAGCCCGAGTTATGACCTGGCTGCGGTGGCAAATTATTTGAACTCCTTCACCGACTATAACGTCACCCTGAAATGGGTGTACTACGACGGGACAAACAACCCGGCTAGTGTATCGATCACCTTGCACACCAAGGTGCAGTCGGCTCTGGGGATCATGAGCATCCAGCAAGTGGATGCGTCCACTGTCGCGTTGGGTTTGACTGGCGGTGCTCAGGATTCCTGGGTATTGCAGTCGGCATCAACGCCGAACGGTGTCTGGCTAGACGAAGCCTCGGTGAATGGTGGAGACACCTTTCTCAGGGCGATGGCAGCCGGAAAGAATTACTGGCGCGCGAAGCTCCAGTAAATCGCATTCGGCGTTACCTACGCCGAAAATCACAACACTGTCACACCTTCACGGGTCCCTGACAGTGTTTTTTATTACTTTATATTACATTTATCATATCTCGATCTCAGTTCATGGAATATGTCCTAGCTATTGACAAAATTACATAGTTGGAGTAGTATACAGCACGTAATGTCGGATCGAGGCATTTATCAAATTATACATATATATCAACATGAATAACACAAATATAACGAAATCAAGCCTTATCATAGCAGCATTTGTCATGGTTATGGCTATTCCAGTGATCGTATCTGCTAGTGCAGCACCCGCAACAGGAGGTGCTGACGCTAACGCTGCCGTCGCCGGTACAGGTGGTGATGCTGCTAACGCAGCCTTTGTAGCAGCTCCTATTACAGGTGGTGATGGTGTTGACTCAACGGTCATCGCTCCTCCAGTAACTCGTGGTGATCGTATTGATGCATCCGCAGTCGCTCCTATTACAGGTGGTGATGGTGTTGACTCAACGGTCATCCCTCCACCAGCAACAGGTGGTGGTAGTACTAGCTCAGCTTCTGATCGAGTGATCACACGACCCCCAGCAACAGGTGGTGCCGACGCTAGTGCCGCAGCCGCTGCCGTACGTATCCCCCCAGCAACAGCTGGTGCGGATGCTAGTTCAGCCGCAGTCGCCGCCGCTCCAGTGCCTCCAGTCGTTCCTCCTTCAGGTGGTGGGTCATCTTCTGGTGGTTCAAGTGGCAGTTATGTAGGATCTAATCTCATTTTGACTACTTATGGAACCTCATCTTGCCCTCTCATAACCACATACATGAAGATCGGTGGTATGAATGATGCTAGTCAGGTTACAAAACTCCAGTCATTCTTGAAAAATTCTCAGGGAATCAACGTTGCAGTGAATGGCATATTCGACCAGCAAACAGAAGTTGCTGTCCGAGCCTTCCAGAGCAAGTATATGACCGAAGTTATGGGTCCATGGAATGCTACTCAAACAACAGGAACTGTTTACATCACTACTCAGAAATTGATCAACAAGTTAGCTTGTAACATTCCACTTGTTTTGACACCAGTCGACTCTTCTATCATCGATGCATATAAGTCACGTGCTACTACTGCTGTAGTTGCAGGTGGTGCAGTGGTTGCCCCAGTTGGTCCAGTTCTAGAAACTGGTACGAACACAGCGACTCCTGATGCTATTACTAATAGCGATTCTTCTCAAACAGGTGCAGTAGGAAATACATCTATCGTAGGACGAGTCTGGAATTTCTTTCTAGGTTTGTTCAGATAATGATCTAGGAATCTAGATTCCTACTCCAAGAAAAAGACGCCGCTGACATCGTTCACGGCGTCTTTTTCTATATTCTCTATTCACTATTCTATATTCTGAACGCCGAGCTTCTTCGTCCCGTCGGCCTTGAGTAGCATGCCGCTCACATCATCATGTTTGGTCGTATCTATGGCACCTGCTAGAGCGATCATCAGGGCATTGTCACCAGAAATATGTCGTGATGGTAGATATATAGGTATGTTGTATTCTAGGGCTATTTTCGTGAATCGTTCACGTAGCATCAGGTTCGCACTGACTCCGCCTCCGATAATGAGCGTCCTTGCCCCTATCTGGTCTATAGCACTCCGTAGCTTGTATTCCAGGGTCTCAGCAACCGCCAGCTCGAACTCGTGTGCTAGGCCCCTTCTGAACTCATCGGTCATGGATCCGTCAGCCTGTGTTGCTGCTCTGGTGGCGTAGAGTACTGCTGTTTTCAATCCTGAGAATGAAAAGTTCAGATCACCACTTTTCATCATGGGTCGTGGCAATCTGAGTGGTGATGGTGTGAGCATCGCCGCGGCTTCCTCTGACAGTCTAGATATATGTGGTCCTCCTGGATATGGAAGTTTGAGGAGTCGTGCAACTTTGTCGAATGCTTCACCAACTGCGTCGTCTAATGTCTGACCGAGTATGGTATATGAATATCTAGTATCAGTCTCGTGTTTGCGCTGTATATCGACTAGTTCGGTATGTCCACCACTGATGAGCAGTGCTAGAGCAGGGAAATCGATCGGTTTCAATTTTTGCCAGGTACCAGCCGGTGCATCTGACGAGAGAAGTGAACCAACGATGTGACCCTCCATGTGATTGACCGGAACGATGGGAACGTTCCACAGTGCTCCTAGAATGCGTGCGAAGCTGATGCCGACCCATAGAGTCGGTTCCAGTCCTGGTCCCTCGGTCACAGCGATGCGGTCGATATGAGGGATCTTCTTCAAGAAGTCTGCACCAGTGAATGACTGCCACATGTCCGCGTTCTGAGCCCCGAAGCTAGTTCTGAAGCTATTGAATATTTCGGCGAATTTTGCGTCATCGAGTATGATCTGTGGGCTATTCGGATCCAGAGTTGCTTCTAGGAGTTTGTGGAGTAGGGGAATCAGGTTCTTGCTATGTTCACGTTTCGCTAGGCTCGGATACACGCCACCGTATGCGCTGTGTAGATCGGCCTGAGAATGTACTAGGGAATCTATCACTCGACACTCAACATCAAAACCACCGCTTTTGTTCGCGACTTCGCGTGTCTCTATGAGAGCGAGAGCGGTCTCATCGCAGGATGTTTCTATGCCGAGGGTTATCATAGTTTTAGTATTTCATAGTCGACAAAATATGGTTGAAATATTCTTCATTGTGAACGGGAGAAATTGTTCCTGGAAGGTTGAGATAGGTTCGGTAGTTGGCAATTATAGAATTAAATTCAGAGACATAGCTACGATGAATAACGAGTGTCCGAGTTGGGGAAATAGTTAAATAATAAATATCCTCTCCACACCCTTCGATGCCTGAGGAAACCATATATCCATTCAGAGATCCAAATGTGAAAGGATTTTTGGAAACGTAATCCCAGCCTGGAAATGCGCTGCTCGAAACGTGGTCTTTGATGTTTTGATTGACTATCTTGAGAGACACACCAAAATCTACTAGTCTATCGAGAGGTGGGGCATCGCCCTTGAAATCGCAAGGACTAGAATGTGTATACGCGATAGAGTGATTGAGTGTAGTAATTCCTCCGTCGTTCTTGATAGACAATAGGGCGGGGTATTCGAAAGATATCGAAGCGTCAGAGTATGTTTTCCAATTAGAGGCTGTCACTTGCTGAATATTCGGAGTCGGTGGTTTTACTACAGCTTTTTGTACTGCAGTTTGCGGAGCCGGTTCTGATTGCTGGGGGGTGTTATTAACTACGGGTAGAACTTCGTTAATAATAGGTGGAATATTATTAACTACTGATAGAGATTCAGTTCTGTTATTCTGATAAACATACACTCCTCCGCCTACAACCAACAATGCAATGATCGCTATTAATAATGGCACAACGAACCCTTTTTGTGAGTCTTTCATGATGCAAATATACTAGCATATATTGGTTAAAGATGGTTCGACAATTTTGTCTTGACTCAGGATTCCTTCCCTACGGGAACATCCAGGATTCTTTCCCTACGGGAACATCCAGGATTCTTTCCCTACGGGAACATCCAGGATTCTTTCCCTACGGGAACGGTACAGTCTTCACATTTTCTCCTCCCTCGTAAAACTCGGGACTCGAAAATATGTTCAGACTTTTCGAATCCTGTCCGAACGTGCCGCAGGGCACGTTCTCACGCGCCAATAGAAAACTGCCCGTAGGCAGTTTTCCTTGTGCGCGATACAGGATTCGAACCTGTGACCCTCCCCACGTCAAGGGGATGCTCTACCAACTGAGCTAACCGCGCGTGGCTTCAATATATCAAAAAATAGAGAAATTACAACACCTGCTGGCATATTGGGAACAGAGCCGCGGGAATGAAAATGGATATAAGAGGTTACTTAAAGTCATTGCAAAACAACTCCTTTATTCTTGTCTAGTTGCACACCATAGGTACGAACTTCACCGATAGCAGGACCACTAGGACCGCTGACCAATTTCAAGGAAATGATCTCACCCTTCATGACCTCAGGGGAGAAGTACTGATCGAACAGTAGATTGCCGAGAGAATAATATACCGGTACGCCAGCGATCGTCTCATTACTCAGCATGACGTGTGGATGCGAACCGATGATAGCTTTGGCACCGGCACCTATCATAGTTCGTGCCTGCTCACGCATCTTGTCGCTCGGCGCACTCGAATATTCCTCGCCCCAATGTGGCATGACGATGACAAAGTCGCCCTGCGCGGATAGTTTCTGTACAGTTGATATGACTCTAGCGATCCCTGGTTCGAAGGCATGATATCCGACGAAGGCGATCTTCATACCATTCTTCTCGATGACTAGTTCAGTAGAGGAGGCATTCCATGGATTGCCGAACGACCCGACAGAAGATTTCTTCAGCCATCGAGTCGTCTCTGCGACTCCTGCCGCGCCAAAGTTATATGTATGATTGTTGGCTAGACTGACTGCAGTTATACCAGCCTTGGATATAGCATCGGCAGTCTTCGGAGAGAATGTAAATGCGAGGTCTTTAGTAGTCGCGCCACTCGGCAACAATGTTTTTGAAGGGTTGCTAGTGATCGGACCCTCGAGATTCGTTATAACGATATCAGCAGATTTGAACAATGGAGACAGGGAAGTGAATAGATAGTCGTAACCATTTTTCTCGCCGATCCAGCGAATCCTGCGGTCCAACATAAGGTCACCTCCTATCAATATCGTCGTCGAGGCAGATGGTAATTCGATAGATGAGATCGTGCTCCGTAGAATCCTACTGGCAACATCCAAAGTCTCATCGATCGTGCTACTAGATATGTCACTTACGATGGGGGTAGTACTAGATGCGATTTTCATCACATCGATGATGGAGGCTTTCTGAGTATTTGAATTTACTGGCAGATGACTAAAAGCGACTCTCAGTCCCTGACTACCCGCCCAAACGGAACCAGCACCGAAAAACACGGCACCCAAAATAGCCAAGAAAGGAATCTTATTTCGAGGTTCATCTTCGAACATGTGAATATTATACCACATAGAAAAAACACCCTCCACTTGCGCTCGGGGTGTTTCTCCTAACGAACTCGGGTAATTTATACGCGAGTTACATTCTTTGCATTCATACCCTTTTGGGTCTCGATGACTTCAAAGGTTACTGCATCGCCTTCCTTGAGGTCGGCAAAAGTAACACCTGATAGGTCATTTGAATGGAAGAATAGGTCCTTTACCTCACCTTCGCGAGATATAAAGCCAAATCCTTTCGGGTTCAAAGTCTTGATTGTTCCTTTCATGTTGATTTTGTTATAAGTAGACTAATATTGAAGAAATTCGACTAGTTCCTTGTAAGGGTATACTAGCATACATGTCTAAAATCTCCTAATGCTTGCAATATGTTGTAATATATAGGCCTATTTACGAGGTCAAATCTGCCTGATTACGTAACCCCTCACACCCCTTTTAGGTAAGTCGCCATCATGCCTTTTTGCCTGTAGGACATTAGTACCGAGCAAAGGATTGCAAGAGTCTCCGCTGTTTTCTCTCTGAATGATC
>Ga0194053_10000092_pt1 | contig 65190 bp, 52 predicted proteins | sample SepL228m_MetaG_FD_161684 | JGI IMG/M metagenome (GOLD analysis project Ga0194053, IMG submission 161684) | Anoxic zone freshwater microbial communities from boreal shield lake in IISD Experimental Lakes Area, Ontario, Canada - Sep2016-L227-8m | ecosystem: Environmental > Aquatic > Freshwater >...
ATAATATATAATAATTCTGTTGTCAGTCTTATTGACAATCTACCCTATTTAAACGCTATGAACTATATTGAAATATTAATGAAGGCGGGTCTAAGTGAAAAAGAAGCAGCCGTCTATCTCGCCAACTATAAGCTGGGCGAATCGACTGCGTCGAGAATTTCACAGATTTCTGGTATCAAACGCCCGACCACATATATCGAACTAGAAAGCCTGATCAAAAAGGGTTTGGTTAGTCAGTCCAGCAAAAAGAATTTAAAGTATTACACGGCCGCCAATCCTAAAGTCATTCTAACTATCTTGGAAGAAAACAAGAAAGAGTTGGAGGACAACCTCTCCAAAATCACTTCCCTAGGGCGGGTGGTCGATAAGAAACCTTTTGTGAAGTTCTTTGAAGGAGAAGAGGGCATCAAAGAGGTATACCGTGACACCATAAACCTACCCAACAAAGAAATCCAATCATGGTTCTCTGCTGTTAGTACAGTTGGCAACGAATCCTTCCAAGAAAAGTATTATATTCCAGAAAGACAAAAGAAAAATATTTGGGTGCGAGCTATTGTGCCGGACAATAAACAAATTCGCTCTTATTTAAATAAAAATTCAGAGCAATTGAGAAAATCCAAGTTGATTGATGAAAAGAAATATAACTCTGAAAATGAAATCATCCTCTATGACCAGACCAAAACTGCAATTGTAAACTACAACGACAAAATTGGTGTCATGATCAACAGCCAAAAGATTCACGACTCCATCAAACAAATCTTCGACATCATGTGGGAGATGCTCCCGAATGAGAGAGACAAGCAAAAACCGCTCTAATCAGCGGTTTTTGCTTTATTGTTCATAGTCTACGGCAGCACACTCCACATTATTTCAAACATGCTCTTGATGCTGTCATGAATTCTTTGGCTTTCAATAATCAAAGCCAAATCATCTTTGTAGGAGATCAGAGCTACTTTATTTTTACCATAGACGGAAAACTCAATGTTGATTTTATACTTATCTTTCGGTATTAGTTTACTCCTTCTTAATTGTTTTTCATCAAATCTAACTACGTGATGCATCTTTTCAGTATCAGGAAGAATGGCTCTCACCCAAATCTTCTTTTTTATTCTGGTTGGGATGTAATAATTATCAAAAAAGTCTTTATCGAAGTCGAAAAAGTCATCTGAGAACCAAGTAACGATTTCCTGATCCGGGGTTCCTAATGTGTCTTTGTAAACCTCTTTAATCCCCTCCATACCTTCAAAAAATCTTATCTTGGGCTTTTTATCAATCAGATTAGCTAGGGATAATAGCTCCGGCATCAGGCCATCAATGGCAATTTTATTTTCATTTATATTATCACTTAGCTTTTTTGGACTCTCCGCGTAGAAAAAGGTTTTATTACGTTTTTTTAACTCACTCATCAAACCTTTTTGTTTTAAACTATCAATTGCCAAGTACACCGTGGTGCGTTTAACCCCGGATTTTTTGGCTAGGCGACCTATATTGGTTTCTCCCAGCTCCAGAGCAGCTAGATAAACCTTGGCTTCTTTGGCATCTAGACCAGCTTTCTGTATATCTTTTGACAACATAATGTTTTTTGTCGACAAAGATGTCAACATATTAATCATACAATATATCAATAATTAGTCAATTATTAAGCCATATTATTGTACGTAGCTGACGTTTGAAGTTGAGTATTAACCATATTTATGACAGTTTGACAGTTACATGTTATTGTATTGTTATTACTAATAATTTAAACATTATGAATACAACAAAAAACAAAATCGCGGTCTTGGTACTAACAATTATTCTAATAGCTACTGGATTATACTGGTTTTCTTCTACCTCAAACACCTCCCCTATCAAGGTTAAAATAGGAGTGGTTACTGACCTTAGTGGACCGGCTGCCTATTGGGGCGAATCGACTTTGGCTGGAATTGATATTCTAAAAAAAGAACTGGCTTCGCGTGGAATAACAAACGTGGAGTTTATTGTCGAAGATTATTCACTGGATTCTGCCAAAGCTGCGTCCGTCACGCAAAAAATAATCAATATCGATAAGGTTCGTGGCGTGTATGCCGAGTTTAGCCCCGGGGCATCATCGGCTGGTGCTATTCTAAAAGGAAAAAATCTGCCAGCTATATTTGACTCAGCCATCATTTCTCCGATAGCCAACAATGACAACGCCTTCAAAGCCTATCTAGACTACAAACAAGGCTGTAAACAAGTGGCTGAGCGATTCAAAAACGATGGAGTAGAGAAAATTGGTTTTCTAAAGGTCAGCCTGGAATTTGGCCAACTATGTGAAGATGGTATTTCCGAAGTGTATGGTAACAACATGATATCTGAAGGATACAACCTCGGATCAACTGATTTCCGCACCCAGATAATGAAGATAAAAAAGTTTGGCGCTACGGCCCTGATCAATGTGGGCTTTGAAGGAGATACTGCCAACACCCTAAAAGTGCTGCGCGAACTAAATTATAAAGTTCCCTATGGAACAATTGAGGACACCATGTCAGACGAAATAGTAAAATTGTATAGAGAGGAATTACAAGGTGCGTATGTTTTTGGTTTTGAAAAAATTAATTCTGATTTTCTTATGAAACTAAAAGCCTATAATGTTTCTTCTCCTTATGGTGCCGCCTTGGCCTATACCCACTTGAAACAACTAGTTGAAGCCATTATCAGAAATCCAGAGAACGTTAGCAGACAAGTGGAAAGTATCAGAAACTCTCCAAGCGATAACACGATAGGTTTTGCTGGCTTCAAAGATCGCATTGCTGAAATGAAAATGAATATAAAGAAATATTAAATTAACATTAGACAAACCAAAACCACCCTCGCGGGTGGTTTTGTGTTTTTATATCTTGCCACGAGATGAGACTTCGAATTTTTCGTGGTTATTTAACCATATCAGCCAACTTTTCGATTCTCCATTCAGATTTTGTGATGTCACCGTTCTTATCAAACTTATATTCACCAGCATAACCCTTGTAAGAGAAGTCGTCGCTAGCCATATAATCACGAAGAGTCATATTGGCAGGCTTTTCTTCCAAAGCCTTTACAATCATGAACAATCCATCAGCAGCACGGTCGGCATACGAGCCAGGATATTTACCGTACACAGCTTTGTAATCATTTTCGAAAGCATCGGACTTGGTTGGAATAATTACATAGACTCCATCACCAGACTTGGTAGTAATAATCTTTTGTTCAGCCAAACCAACTGGGATTTCGGTAGCACACAAGATTGGAATATTTACTTGCAATTCACGCATCTTATTTAGAACCACAGCGGTAGACTTGTCGAAACCAGTATAGAGGACAGCATCCACGCCAGAGGTCTTCAAATGAGTCACAATGGCCTGTAGAGCAGCAGAATCAGCACCATAGGCAATCTTCTCAACATAGGCCAACTTAGCACCAGAAGCTTCTACACCTTTAGTGAAAGCCTCGATATGCTTGTCACCCCAGACAGAATCTTCAACTACAATAGCAACGTTCTGCAATTTCAAATCCTTAATCCATTTGGTGGTATAAGTATCTTTAGCGGCAGTCATCGGAGCACCGTTGAAATAATATTCTGAACGCTGAGTTTCAATCTCGCTAGTATTACCGGGCAAATAAGCAACCACCTTGGCATCAGTAATGGTCTTGGCAGCAGAGTCAGCAAGGAAGCTCCAGGTCGGACCAATGATCGCCACTGGCTTATCGACATCGATCAATTTCTTTACAGCTGAAACAGTTCTAACTGGAATTGTTTGATCGTCTTCATAAACGATTTTTACATTGATACCTCTTTCAGCTAATTTAGTTTTGGCAAATTCCAAACCATCTTTCATATTATTACCGTCGATACTAGCAGCACCAGACAGTGACAAGGCAGAACCAATCACTATTTCTTTGACGTCATTTTTTGGTTTGCTATTTCCCAAGCCGACAACCAAACCAACTACTACGATTAACGCCAACACTATCAAACCAATTTTTAAATTTTTAGTCATATTTTTTACCCCGTTAAATTTTTGACTGACACATCAAACAAAATGTTTAATGTTTGGAAAATCTTTAAATTTTCTATCAGTCAAAACTTTTTCGGGCAAGTTAATTTATAATTATTCTAAGAATTAACAATATTTTTTCTTACTAACGGATGTATATTGCAAACTCTATTGATTGGGGGATGTATTTCAATCCCCCAGCGCAATGGCTACTTGCCTTTAACTTTCCGGCACCCCGGACAGTTTTTGCAACTACCATCGCACTTTTCTTTCTTCTTCATCTTTTTCTCCTTACCGATAGTTCCCAAGACAAGGTCAAAGAACTCTTTAGCCTCAGCACTTTCTGATGCAATACTATCTCTCACAACTTCATTTCCCGACGTACGAGAAACCTTGGCTATCGCCGCTGCCAAGCACTGCTTACACAGATTATTCCCTTGGACTTCTATCCCCATCAGACAGCCGCACTCGCACTTCATCGTGCACCAGTGGTAGGCATTGCCCTTTGACGGATCCTTACAGAAATCTTTCGAAATACAGGCTTCGCAAACTTTTTTATTCAGTTTCATCTTTTACTCCTTGGTTGTTGTGAAGGGTCAGAATCAACTTGATTCTTTCTAGTATAATTATGACACGATTTTAGCACTCTGACAACAACACTTATTGGCATTATTTTGACATATTTTGTGCTTTATGTTAGGCTTATTGTATGACTTCGTCAATAAATCTTGATACTTTTATACCAGAAAACACCTTTGCACACCTTAAACAACTAGGTCTATCTGCCAAAGAATCTTTGGTCTACTATGCCCTACTCAAGGCTGGAGATGTGGGGACTTCAAAGATTGCTGAGGAGACCGGCTTGCACAGTCAGTTTATTTACAACTCCCTGGAAACCTTGATGGAAAAGGGTTTAGTGGAAAAATACCTCCAAAATAGAAAAACCCGCTATTCTGCCAAGGATCCGCAAATTTTCTATGAACAAATCGAGAAAAACAGAAAAACTGCCACATTATTGAATGAGGCTATAAAAAACGACCTGATTGCCACTATCGATGAAAAATCCGTGCAGATATTCAAAGGTAATGAGGCTTTTGTAAATAATGAGCTATCTTTACTCAAAGAAATGCCGTCTAATACTGAGATTCTCGTGATCGGTGGGCCGGGTGATGATTATTTGAAACAAATGGGGAGTAACGTGAATCAGTATGAGTATTCTCGCAATAAAAAGAATATCAAAGTTCGCTATATTGGTAATGAGGCTCAAAAAAAATACCTGACCGAGTCGGCTGATGGTAGAAAAGGCTTTGATTATCGCTACGTGCCAGGCAATTATGAAGGCGTGATGAATATTTCCATTCACCGCAATACCGCCGTGACTATTTATCTCTTCCAAAATCCGGTCTCCATGATTATCATTCGTAATAAAAAAATCATTGATAGCTACGCCGAATTTTTCGAGGCTCTGTGGAGCGTGTCAAAGAAATAACTAAACCAAAACCACCCCCGCGGGTGGTTTTGGTTTTTATAAGTTTTTCTTAGCTTCATTTTTGGCTCTCTCCACCATAAAGCGAACGCCATCAGACATATTTTCTTCTTCTATTCTTATGTCTGGATATTTATGACTAAAAACTCTATATATTTCATCAGCAAACGCCTGCCCTACAATTGGTACATTTTCGAAATCAAGTAGAATTATTTTGAATTTTTCTAGCCCAGAAAGGATTCTACGCGCCTGGGAACGAGAAATATGAATACCCCCAACGGTATACAGCTTTACTCTAATCTCTGTTTTATCAAAACCATAACTGCCCGCATCAAACAGGTTTGAATACTTAGCAAAAACATCTTTTAAATGTTTTTCTGATTTTACATCCAGTTCAAATTCGACTTTTGTTCCTCTCTTTATCACTGTTGTGTTTTTAATGTTGACCTCGTCTTTTTTTGTATCAACAATCAATTGATAACCGAAGCTATCAAGCACAAACATGTCGGCCGACTTGGAGGTAAAAAATATTCCTTCCCCTGAGTGAGATTTGGGCATGGTAGTTGTTTTACCCTTGAGCAGATCTTGGATGGCTTCTATTTCGGAACGCAATCCCTTCTTTCTCATAATATTTCTAAATACACCGACACCTGAATCTAAAACACTAAAATTTAATTTCTTGCCAGCGAGAGAAATTTTAATAGAAACGACTTTTGAGTTGGAGTGTTCAATAGCATTGTTAAACATTTCTGAAAAGGCGAAAGTAAAAATACTGAAAATATTTTCTGGTAGTTCTTTTATTTTAGAGAATTTTTCTTCAATCTCAGCCAAAACAATATGCTCTTCAAGATGCTTGTTTCTATAGGTTTTAGTGAAGTCGGCTGGAGAGATTTCTGGATGTTGAACGAGATATTTGGCAGTAACATAAAAAGCATATCGGGTTTTACCTATCTTAATCACCTCCTTTTCAGTTATCAACCCGTTCAAAACCATGTTGACATACTGACGAGACACACCGGTTTTATTCACAATATCTGAAGAAGTGATGCGCCCTGAAAGCTTTATAATATCTAATATCTTATCTTTATTTGTCATAAGTAACCCTATTGTAAACTATTCTATATTCCATTGTCAAGTCAATAGCAACTAGCCGTGCAAATCTATTCATTTGACAAGACATGTATTATATGCTATCATACTAAATAGAGTCCTTTCCCATTTCCACACCAACACAAGGAGTCCAAAATGAACCACCTGATTGTCGCCTCTGGCATCTATCTCGTCGTCACTCTCATCATTCTCACGATCCGATCCGCGATTGAGCATCATGACTACGGTTGGATCGCTGGTGGAAGTAACTTCTGGTCATTCCTTTGGCCCAGGTTAAAGTTGTGGCTGGTCGGAGTCTGCGGTATCGTGGTCTTGATTATGATTTGTGCCAATGCTGCGGAGATCTCCGCCATTGGACGCAAGCTTCTGGTTCCCGGTCCGATAGGACTAATCAGTATCGCTATCATCTTCACAGCCACTATTCTCGGACTTCCTTGTCTGGCCATGCCGTTCTGTGCCGTGGCGACTGATAACCCGTAACATGTGAAAAGTTTTTCGGAGGTTTTATCTTAAAAACCTCCTGTCAATTGAAATCGCGAACTCTTCGTAAATTCATAGACACAAACCAAAACCACCCTCACGGGTGGTTTTGGTTTTAGAAAAACGGAGGTGAAACCTTGGATCGGAAAGAAGGTTTCTCCTCGGTTTTCATGTGCCTTGAATTAATTTATCTCAACTGCCTTCCCTCCTTTAACAACTTTGAGAACAAACTCTCTTGATGAGTCTCCGTTTTGATCGATACTAATTGTACCGCTGAGACCTGACCAATTCTTGGTATCGTACAAGTAATTCTTGATACAGTCTGAACCGGAATTACCGCATGATTCCTTGGTTTTTAGCAATAATGTGTAGGTGTCGTAACTTGCAGCACCGTAAATATCCTCTTGAATATCCTTGTTGAATTTCTGTTTATAGTCAGCTAAGAACTTCTGGAAATCAGTTGATGAATTGCCGTACTTATAAACAGTTACCAACATATTTTCAGCAAACGGATTATGAATCACTGACCGCAGAGAGAAAACTTCATTGGCAATTATTGGCTTGTTAACTTTCAATTCATGCAACTGATTTAACAAGGCGTTAGCCATTCCCGGAGTTAATGTAGCAACCAAAATCACATCCGGTTTTTGCGCAGCAATCTTCATAATCTGTGTTCTAACATCAGATGAAGCAATCGGTGCTCCCTCAGTAAATATTTTTACATCAGATCTGTTTTCATAAGCAGACACAATGGCATCTTTCCAACCAACTGGGTACTCATTGTTTTCATAAATTATACCAATGCGCTTGTAGTCATACTTTTCAATAAGAGAAGCAACAGCCTTTCCAGCAGTGACAGATGAAGCAGCGAGACGGAAAGTGTAATCTCCAGCATTGGTAATGCTTGGGGCAGCAGCACCTGGAGAAACCATAACCACTTTTGCTTTTTCGACAATCGGAGCAGTAGACAAAACTGATCCGGAACACAAACCTGAAACAATAACGTCCACTTTATCTACTTCGATTAGCTTCTGAACGGCATTTACTGCTTTTTTAGGATCACACACATCATCTTCATAGATCACCTCTACCTTTTTACCATTTACGGTAGGGTGTTGTTCGTTAGCCAACTGAAAGGCTTGGAATATTGATTCACCGGTCGATACACCCATGGCGCCTGTCAAAGGACCAGCGTAACCAATCTTGAAAGTATCTTGTTTGTTTGAACTAACGAGAGAAACAGTAATTACCACAACGAGCACTAGAACCAACAAACCAATAATAATTCCAATTTTTTTATTCATACGATTTTAATATATTACTTAAATAATTACACTATAAACTCACAAATAATATATGAGCTTAATAATGTGGAGGTTTTTAATACAAAACCTCAAAAAACTTTTATTCACCAACGATTCGAAACTGCGAGTCTGTACGGACAACTTCTTTTTTACCATTCACTAGATAATCAAGAAGATCTTTCCAGTTTTTCCCGTCAGAGCCAACCCAAGCGCCAGTGTTGGAGAGAATCACCTTACACTGTTCAATGTTAAACGGCGTTGGGTTGCGATTATCTTCATTGAAAGCGTCGACGCAAGCTGAGGCTGGGTGTTGGTGGTGATTACTATCGGTCAGAATCGCTACATACTTTGCTCCAGACTTCACCGCACCAAGCAAAGCAATGAAGATTCCGATCGGCATTTCTTGCCCAATGAATCGGCAAGCATCACCACCCAACTGTTGGGCGGAGGCAGGCACCAGAAGATCCACCAGCACCGCGTCGAAACGCACTGGTTCAATCTTCTGATAGTCCTTGTACCCGCCAGCCAGCAGTAGCTGGGCTTCGTCGTAAGTGCCGACGACTGTGAGTTCATGCTCCACCCCCAGCTGGGCGATAGCGGCATTACGATGCTTCAGAGTGTCATCAAATACGAGGATTTTCATGTTTTTCTCCCTGATTGAATTTTGAGGAACTTTATAAACAGATTACATGGTGTAATATATCTATATAAAAAGTATCAACTCTTTACATATATAATTATATATTGCTTTATATAAATAGTCTTAATTATTGATTAAAGCTTAGCGTTATATCGATTTGACATTATTTTATAAGGGTATTATACTAGTACTTATTAGTCGCTAAAGACGACCAAAGATGAATACACAACATTTATTAACCAAGTTTGGCCTAACAAAGAACGAATCAGCGGTCTATACCGCCCTAGTTAAGCTAGTGGAGGCCTCCGCCTATGCCATAGCCAAAGAGACCAAAATACCCAAAACCACCATTTACGAGGTGTTGGATTCCCTAAAAGAGCGAGGTTTTATCTCAAAATCCCTAGTAAACGGCTCAGCTTACTACACAGCTGAAAGTGCCAACCGTTTTCTAACTACTGCCAACGAAAAGCTTGAAATCGCTAAATTGCTTATTCCCTCCCTTGAGTCAATTCGCCATGAAGCCGACAAAAATGCCCCGAATATAAAATTTTATATTGGTGTTGAGGGTGTAAAGAAAGCTTTTGAGGATGTTTTGATTACTTTAGAAAAATCCAACAACAAAGTAATCCACGCCGTCGCCGATCAAGAAATTCGTGCCTTCCTGCCACGCTACATGCCCTCCTGGCTTGAGAAAAGAGAGAAGATGGGTATATTCACCTATTTGCTCACTTATCCAGACCCAGGCGAAACTAACGAACCAGAATTATTTAAAAATAATAATCTAAGAGAGACTCGCTTAATACCCAAGGATTTTATCTTAAACTCTTCTATGGATATTTATGGTAGCAAGGTCGTCTTCTTCTCACACCGAGACAATATTCCTCATGCCGTGATAATTGATTCGGAGAACATCACAGAAACTATTAAAAAATTTTTTCAATTCATGTGGAAATTCGCAGAGATTCCAAATATAAAATAATTTGTAAAACAAAACCACCCTCTCGGGTGGTTTTGGTTTGTAAGTTATTTTGCTGCTTGCATTACTTCAAACTTTCCGTCTTTGTAGAGAGCTACACCTTCTGGAAATTCGAATTCTCTACCATTAGCAAAAATTTTACCATTTATTCCTTCGTATGATTTCAAATTTTTGTAATAACCCATAACATCTTTACCTTTCACCTGACCTAACTGTCTAGCAATATCACATCCCGACGCTGCATACCAGTTGGCTTCAGTACCATATTTTGCTTTATAATCTGCGAAGAAAGAATCTTTTCTCTCTCCGGTATAGAAGTTTAGAGTTGAGAAATATACTCCATCAAGAATATTTTTATCTACACCCTTGGCCATCAAATTATTAAAGATTGAGTTACCAAAGATTATTCCTTTGTACTTCAAAGTCTTAATATCTTTAATGGATAACTCCAAATCATTGTCGTAACCAACAATGTAAATAGCCTCAACATTTTTTGCCTTTAGTTTTGCAACGTTTGTTTTGAAATCTGTGGTGCCGGTGTTAAAACTTTCTGTTATAACCTCTCCTTTATCTTTATAAACACTGTTCACACCATCAACATATGTCTTACCGTAATCAGCGTTTAGATAAAGTACTCCAAGCTTCTTGATTTTCAATGTATTTAGAAGATACTCAGCATTCATAACAGATTCTTTCTCTCCACGTGAGAAATAACGGAAGTATCTGTCTCCGCCTCTTTCCGCAATATTTACAGATGACACACCAGTAGCAATCACTGGGCCATTATAACTTTTAGCTAGAGGTAAAGTAGCCTCTGCAACAGAGCTCATCATAACAACAATCGCGTCCGGCTTATTAGTGGAAACGATCTTATTAAAAGCTGAAACTCCCACAGCAGGCAAAGCTTGGGAATCCTCGATCACAAACTCCGTATTATCAGCCTTACAAAGAGTAAAACCTTTTTGGGTTTCTTCTCCATACAATTTACCAAAACCAGACATCGGCAACACTGCGCCAACCTTGATTTTACTCGAAGTACCAGACTTACCAGCAATAACCAAAATGATTATTAAAATAACAACGATTGCGATAAACCAATAGGTTTTCTTATTTTGCATGTTTTTATATTCTACTAATAAATAAATACTAATAAATAGTACAATAAAGCTGAGAAAACGCAAACAAAAAAACACCAAGCACAGGCCTGGTTGTTTTAATTACTTTATTCTTACCATCTTTCCCTTTCCGGGAAACAAACTACCATTTACATCTTTCATCTTGTCCCAATTTTCCCAGTTGGTAAGAACGTCTTTGTTGTTTGGCATAAGCTTTGCCCATTTTTGCCAATCAGGATCTCCATTTGGAGTTATGACGTATATTCTTTTTATTTCTTCTTTTTCATAACCTCCCACCCTACTCAAATTTGAAGTGTATTGATTATTTTTTTCAGATTTTAGATTATTTAAGATATTTAAGAACTTGTTCCAGACACTATCTGATGTAATGTCTTTTAATTCTTGTCTTTTGTAATCAATGATATCCATGAAGACATAATTGTCATCTTGCAACATTTTCCAAACCTCATCTTTAATCTCAGAAAACTTTCTCCCTTTATACGGTAAAAGTTTTTCTTTTAAAATAATTCCATGGAAAAGTGGCCAATCTAGTTTTAAGAAATCATCGACATTCTCTATGGCCATAAAGTATGAAAACCAAAGCTTTTTATTACCATCGATGTCATAGGTTGCCCCAGGCATATCTATGGTTAAATCGGTATCAAAATAATAGTCTTTGGTTCTTTCAGTAACACCAACAGCTGTGAACATCGGCAACCCCCCGATTTCATAATTGTACCCACTAGCAGCAGTTTTTAAATAATTGACTAGAGTTTGTTGTTTGTTTGAAGTATAAACGGCGTTTTTATCATCAGTTGCTCTATGGCCATAACTACTATCTTCTATCTTATTTTTAGGCAATAAACCTTTTTCAATAATGCCTTTTAATATTTTTCCATTAGAACCAGTCAGAGAAATGTGCCAATGATAATCTTTTTCTGGTAGTTTTTCTACATCTATTTCAGGGGCTGAAAAACTTCCATTTTCATCTGTCGTTCCATCATTTTGATTTTGCCCAAAGTTTTTTTCTAGCATTTTAGTAATTTAATTATTTCTTCCCCAAGATTCCGCGTGGGCGGAAGAGCAAGAAGATGATTAAGATAACGAAAGCAATAGCGTCTTTCCATTCGCCGGAGATCTGCCAGATACTAAAGTTCTCAACAAAACCGAGAAGGAAGGCTCCGAGTACACCACCGTAAATATTGCCGACCCCACCGATAATAGCTGCAATCACACCTTTGAGCAGTAGAGAGAAGCCCATCATTGGTTCAATACCGGTGTCGAGTCCAACAAGAATACCGGCGAGACCACAAATGGCGGAACCAATAAAGAAAACGCGACCGATAATTTGCGATGTATTGATACCAACAATTTTGGAAACTTCTTCGTCATCAGAAATAGCTTTGACTGCTTTACCGAACATAGTAAATTTCAAAACTAGACCGAGAATAATCATAACGAGAATACCGATAATAAAGATTCCGAGTTGAACATAAGTTAGACTGCCGCCAAAAACATCGAGGACTTCGGACGGGACAAGATTGGATAAAGTATAAAACTGACTGGAGAAAATAATCGCAATCACCGCCTGAATCACAGTGGAGACTCCGAGCGAAGCCACCAAATAAGACATATTCGAAGCGCCGTTTTTGCGTAGCTTACTATAAACAAATTTATTGATGAGATAACCAACGAGACCAGTGAAAAGAATCGCTAGAACGATAGACACATACAAATTGAAACCAAAACTTCTGGTCAAAAAGAAAACTACGTAGCCACCAATAGCCGACATTGCTCCGGCTCCGAGATCAAAAAACTTTACCGTACCAAAAATAAGATTGAAACCGATAGCAATCATCATATAGATTGAGCCGGCAATCAAACTGTTCAAACAAAGCTGAATAAATATATCCATAATTAGTTACTATTTTAGCTTAATGGGGGCGAAGATACAAACATGGTAATTTCTGTCATTCCCGCGTAGGCGGGAATCCAGGCTATTGAGAGTATTGTTGCTTAAGGTCTGGATTGCTTCGTAAGGCTCGCAATGACAGAGGGATTATTCTTTTACCAAAGCCGAGCTCCACGACAATTCAAAAATCGTGCGCATCATGCCATGCAGGGCTTTGTCATCAATCACAATACCCGTCATCTGACCATTATTAAAGTTCGTGATAGCAATCTTATTATCACCATACACAACAATCTCACCATTTAATGGAAATTGTTCAAGTTTGATGTATTTTGCTTTCGGCCAAAACTTTTCTGGCATATTTTTAAAGTAGGTCTCGCTGTATTTGCGGTTTTTCTCAGTATCAGGGGTTAGACCGCGCGTAGTAATCCCGATCTCCACCTTCTTTTGAATAAATCTCTTTAAAAATTCCTCTGGCAAAAATTTTATAAATTCATCAGCCTTGGAAAAGGCCAACATTTCATAAGGTTTCTTGATATCAATCATGTCTTCATAGATGGAGAGTAATCCTTCGTTGCCTTCATAATATGTCACACGTGGATGATTCTTCAGGGCACCAAACAAATCCTCAATTTCAGGAATTATCTTTTTGGTAGACTCTAAAGCGTCTTCAGCTCGACGAATTTGGCTCTGGGAATAGCGAACGATCTTTTCGGGCTTTTCGATTTGATAATAAAGTTTGTTTTTCTTCTCAATTTCATTGATTACTCCACGAATTGATAGGGTGAGCAACACGTTATAGGTAGTAGCCCGTTTTAAACCACAATATTCAGCTACTCGAGAGGGGTAAGCCCCACCCAATTCAAGCAAAGAAACATAGACCAGGGCCTCCTTGTCAGTAAACCCTGTCTTTTCTAGCTTTTTGACCAAACCCTCATTTTTAATATTCATATTTATTTGATTATCTTTTCTTTCTACTAATTTCGTTCCCCTTTTGTGTTGTCATCCCTGCGCAGGCAGGGATCCATCTTGCTTTAATTAATCAGAATGTCTGGATTCCTGGTCAAGCCAGGAATGACAGAGAGGAGGTGTGTATAGATATATGGTACCAAATTCCCCATTTTTGTCAATTCAAACCGACAGAATATATTGTATATATGGAATACGGCTTAATATAGGCATATTCCTATATTTATTGTCATACGATATAACACAAGACTTGTAAAGCGTGCTATATTAATATCAGAAACAGTACATTAAAAGAGCTTCTGCCCTTCTTTCCTAAGACAAGCACAATTATAATCCTGTGTTATAATTGATGAACAATTTGTTTGAAAGAACAAAAGAAACTCTGTACTTATTAAAAATTAACTTGCCCGAAAAAATTTTGGCTGATAGAAAATCATCAAGATTTTCCAAACATTAAACAAATGTTTAATGTGTCAGTCAAAAATTTAACGGGATATTATAATGAACAAAACTATAAAAATCATTGTCGGTATAATCATTGTCGCTTTGGTAGTCTGGGGAATTGCCTCTGTTTCTGGTGATAAATCAGAAAAGAATATTGTAAAGCCAACCGTTAAGATTGGTGTTACACTTCCTCTCACTGGCCCTCTATCCACTCTCGGTGAAAGCAATAAAAATGCTATTTTGCTTGCTCAATCTCAACTAAAGAATACCAAATACAATTATGAATTTGTGTTTGAAGATGATTCTTTCAGCCCAAAGACGGCTATGACTACTGCTAGCAAACTTATCAATATCGATAAGGTTCAAGCTTTGATCTCATTCGGTTCACCTGTCGGTGCTGTTGTTAGTCCTCTAGCAGAACAATTTAAAGTCGCTCATATCAACGACTTTGCCTCTGATACCAATGTGGCTAAAGGAGCCTACAACTTCTTGCACTATACTCCACCTTACAAGGACTCAGCCCTCATGGTGTCTGAATTGCAGAAAAGAAATATCAAGAAATTGGTTTTCTTTGCTCAGCAAGATAACTCCGGTGCCGCTGCTCTAATTAACGCCTTCAGAAAAGATATTGGTAATAGCGATATTAAAGTTTTGGCTGAGGAACGTTTGACCACTGGTACTACTGACTTCCGCTCACAAATCTTGAAAGTAAAAAATCTTGGTGCTGATATCTTTGTTTTTGAAGTTACTTCTCCAGAACTAGAAATCTTGACCAAGCAAATTCGTGAAGCTGGTATTACAACTCCAATCACTACCATGGAAGCTTTTGAATTCTCTGACCAGTTGTCACTCTTTGAAGGTATGTGGTATGTAAACGGTGCTGATATGTCAAAAGATTTTATGGATCTTTACACCAAGACTTATGGTAAGACTCCAAAGTTTGGTGCTGGTAATGGCTATGACGTAGTCAATCTAATTGTCGCCGCCGCTGAAAAGATGGGCGACGGAAAGACTGTTGTCACTAGCGACCAAATCAGAGATGGTATGGCTCAGATTAAAGGTTTTGATGGTGTGATGGGCAAGAACATGAGTATCGACGCTGATGGTTTGGTTGTTTCTAACGCAGTTGTTAGAATGATCAAAAACGGCGCTCCGGTCACTATCAATCAGTAACAAAAAAATAAAACACCTGCATGTGCGGGTGTTTTATTTTTTACATTATTTGGATTTAGCGATCGACCACAAGAAATCAAAGTTGTTTTGGAAAGTTTTTATCATGATCGGATTTTTGATACTAAAAACAATTGGTGTTTCTCCCCAAATAGAAAGTAATACTTCTGTCTCAGAAATATTTATTGCACAAGGCCCAAAATATCCAGCCGGTAAATGACGTGGTTCGTAGATTGATGGGTCTTGTCTCTCTTTTTTGATCACGTCTATCAAGGTTTTGTCCATTAGCACACGCGCATCTGTTTTTTTAGGAATCATAAATTTATCAACTCCAACAAAAAATGCACGGAGCTCTTTAGCGTTGGCACTTTGGGTATATGTTCTTTTGGAAAAACCGATGATCGACACTTTCTCTCCGGTCTTCATCCTGTCTATATGCTGAGTAAAGGCCATTTTAAAACCATGCTTGCCTTCATAAATATTTACCTCATTACGAGACTGAGGGATTACGGGCATGGTCACAATATCTTTTGCCAGGCCTTCAAGCAGATGCATATTCTTACCAGCTTCTTCAATAAGTTGTTCTGGCGCTTCGGCTTTATAATATTTAATATTGTTCTTAACTTGATAAGAAACAAGGCCACGAGAAACCAGCATCCTTAGGGATTCATAGACGCGGGAGCTAACAATTTGAGAGCCTTTTATTATCGGGCCAGTTTTTGATCTTCCAAGTCTAAGTAAGGTCTCATAAACAAAGATGTCATTCTTGTTTAATCCATAATTTTCTAATATTGATGTGTTCATTATGTATTTGTGCTCTCCTATTTAGGAGAGTTTGATTAATTATTTTACCACTATATAATATTACTGTTAACAATAATTGTCAACAAATTCATGCAAAATACAAACAAAATCAAGGTTACTCTATCGGTCATTATTGTCATCATTCTTTTGGTGGTAGCGTCTGTATATTTAACCTCAAACAAAAAAACGACAGGAATTATCAAAATTGGGGGTATATCTGCCTTAACAGGTGTTGGATCTGGCATTGGGGAGGAAGAGAGCCGCGGCGCTCGCCTAGCAGTAGAAGAGATCAACGCTAAAGGTGGAATACACGGGTCTACCCTAGAATTAATCAGTGAAGACCTGTCTATCGATAAAATTAAAAACGGAACAACCGTTGTTCAAAAGTTAATTAATGTCGATAAGGTGGTCGCTATCGTTGGTCCTCAATGGGACGAGCCAGCCTTCCCTATCCTGCCTCTTACCGAGGCGGCCAAGGTGGTGGTCATTGGCCCAGACAGCAGTCCTATGCTTAAAGCCGAAACTGATTACAAATATTTGTTCTCAACTTGGTATGACAATCAAGTCGGTGTTCGCGAATTGCTACGCTATGCAGAAAAGAAAGGTTTAACTCGTATCACTATCGTAAAACCGACAGCGTCTGGTTTTTGGGAGTATACAGCGAGTATATTTAAAAGAGAAGCCCCAAATTTTGGAGTTACAGTTATTGATGAGATTGATATTGGCAACCCAATTACTCTAGATTTCAAAACCGGCATCATGAAAGCTAAAGAAAAAAATCTAGATGCTATCTTTGTGGTCACGAGTGATTACAATCAGTGCACCTTTATCAAGCAGGCTGAGCAAATTGGTTACAACGGAATAACCCTCGGAACAGAGGCGTCAGGTGATCCTGTCTCTATTGAACAATGTCCAAAACTAATGGAAAAGAGATTATTCAGCACACCAACTCAAACCGAAAATGGAAAAGCTTTTGCTGAAAGATTTAAGGCTCGTTTTGGAAGCTATCCACGTTTTCCTTCAGCTGCCACTGCTTACGATGCGGTACTAACGATTGCCCGTGGTTTAGAAAAAAGTAATTTAAAAGGAGGAGAAGCTTTGCGTGATGCAATAGCTGAGACAAAAAATTTGAAAGGTGCTGGCCTAGACTCGATCTCTTTTAACAAGATTGGTTTTATTAACACTCCAGAGAATACCTTTGAGATGCAAACTGTAAAAAACGGCGAATTTGTAAAGGTTAATTACTAAATCGCCATAAACAAAAAACCACTCATGAGAGTGGTTTTTGTTATTTTATTTCATAAACTTTTTTATCACTGAATTGTTTGTTTATATCATCGAGCAATCTAGCTCTTTTGATAGACATTTCATTTTTAATAACTGGATTACAATTTATTTTTAGAATTCCATCTTTAAAAATAATTTGTTCATCTTTTATTTCCACACCAACAATACTTTTAAAACTTTGTTTAACTGCAGTTTTAAATGATTCACTACCAGTCGCAAGACTGGTAATCATTTTTAAATATTTTTCTATTCCGTTCATAATGATTTTGGGATGGATTCCTGGTCAAACCAGGAATGACAGACTAGAGAGGAGGGAAGGGTTATCCACTACTTATTCATTGGCATCACAATATAAGTAAAACTTTTATCAGATACACCTTTGATTACGAGCGGTCGATTGAGTCCGTTAAATTCTAATCCAATAGAGTCTACAGCCAACACTCCGAAACAGTCGGTAATGTATTTAGAGTTAAAGTTAATTTCTATTTCTTCACCATTAATATGAGCAGTTAGGGAGTTGGAGCTTTCACCCACATTGGAGTTTCTGGTTTTCAAAATAATAGTTTTATCCTTTGGTATTACTTTAATATTGATTTGTTTGAAAGAATCAGAAAAAACATTAGCTAAACGGAGAGCATTTAGGAAATCTTGCTTCAAAACCACAGCTTCTGTCTTAAATTCTTTTGGAATGATCTGTTTATAGTCCGGAAAATTACCATCTACCACTCGAGAAACCAAATGTAGGGAATTATAAACGAAGGAAATCTGATTTTTATTGAACACTACCTTCAAATCATCCTTGGTTTCATCAATCACCTTGATAATATCTGAAACATTCTTGATCGGTACCAAGAGATTACTAATCTCTACCTCACTTTTAATCTTAATCTTCTTCTCCGCTAGACGGAAAGAGTCAGTCGCCACAAAATACATTTCTTTATTATCAGTAAAAATACAAATACTTCCGAGCTCGGGCTTCACACTCGACTCTGAACAACTAAATGAAACACTCTTCAAACCACGTATAAACTCGTTGGCAGGGATTTCAAAGGCATTACCATCATCCACAGCAGGTATAGAAGGGAAGTCGTCCACAGGCATCGTTTTGATTGAAAAACGATCACGCCCAGTTGAAACTAATAGATTATCTCCATCCTGACTAAGTTGAACATTCTTTTCTTCAACAATTCCTGAAAGGAGATTGTTTAGAATAGTACCTGGAACTGCCAATACTCCTTCTTCATCCACTTTGGCTGGAACAATTATTTCTATTCCCATATCCAAGTTAGTGGCTTTGAGTTTTAGTGTTCCATTCTTGGCTTCCAAGAGAATACAAGAAAGAACAGGAAGTGACACATTCTTACCAGTTATTTTTTCTGCTTTACTCACAGCTTGGAGTAACTTTTCTTTAACACATTCTATTTTCATAGTATTCTCTTATTTATTATATTAATAAACTATTATTAGTATTAGTGGTGTGGATATGTTTATAACTTATTTAACAATTATTTTATATAGATATTTTAAGAATTTTAATTTAGTAGACTGTTGATATTATTTTATTGAATGTTAGTAGAATTGTGTATAAGTTTTCTTCTGTGTATAAGTCCTACTTTATTAACATTCTATCCAAGTGCTATTCACCTACACTTCACAATCATTTCACATCTTATCCACACTATTTCAACATCGATCTAATCTGTTGAATTTCATTGGCGAGGTTGTTGTCGGTAGTCAACATATCTTTTACTTTATCGCAGGAGTGCATAACAGTGGTGTGATCCCTTCCCCCAAGTTTTTCCCCTATCGATGGGTAAGAAACATTATAATCTTCTCTCAATATATACATAATTACCTGTCTTGGCTTCACATACTCTTGTTTACGGTTCTTCTTATATATATCTTCTTCTGTCAAACCGTAGAAATCACTGATTATTTTAACTACATCCTTTACCGAAGTATTTTTCTGGGGTTTGGCGGAGTTTTTTATAAGGCTTTTGATATCTGTAATGTTCAAGTCTCTCCCCTTCAACTCTGTATTGCACTTGATTTGATTGATAACCCCTTCAAGTTCGCGGATGTTACCTTCAACATTGGCGGCCAAGAAGTCGATAATATCGTTTTCTAGGTGAATACCATGCATTTCAGACTTTTTACGGAAGATTTGGATGCGGGATTCCATATCTGGAGCTGGAATTTCAATGATCATACCGGAATTAAAGCGGGATTTGATACGATCCTCAATACCAGGCATAAAGTTTGGATGTTTATCAGAGGAGAAGATAATCTGCTTGTTATTATCGTAATAACTATTGAATAGATGGAAGAATTCTTCCATAGTACGTTCTTTATTGGAGAAAAATTGTACGTCGTCCACGATTAAAACGTCATATTTACGGTATTTTTCCTTGAAAGCGTTGGTAGTGTTGGAATTTACAGAGTTGAGGTAGTCTACGGCGAATTTTTCTGAGGATAGATAGAAAACCTTCTTTTCTCCCCCATCATGTTTGAAGTGATTACCTAAAGCTTGGATCAAGTGAGTTTTGCCGTGACCGGTACCACCAAAGAAAAAGAGTGGGTTGTAAGCCAAGTGGCTCTTCATGATGGCTTGGGAGGCAGCAAAGGCTAGTTCGTTGAAAGGGCCAACGACAAAAGTATCAAAAGTATATTTTGGATTTAGATTGTCTTCTTTGTTAACATAGTGTTCACTCAAAGGAAGTTGGCTGGAAGAGTTCACTGCTGGATTGGTGTGATGTTTCTTATCCCCTGCTTCGTTGTGGTTGGGATTTTTGGCTACAACATATTCAACATTGCGAATGTGTTCTCCAAAATTACGAAGACTTTTTAAAATATTTTTGTGATATTTGGTAAAGAGCCAATCCTTCACAAAAACGTTTGGTACAGCCACGTAAGCGACGCCGTCATTTTGTTTTTGGATGTAGGTATCTTTAAACCACATACTAAAATTTCCCTTGGAAACTGTTAGTTCCATTTCATTTAAAACGTTCTGCCAAAGTGTTTGATTGTCCATAATCTTTACTGCGAATTATACCTGATATTCTACTACGTAAAGACTTGTGGAGAAAATAAAAATATGTTTATAAGTTGTTGATAAAATGGGGATAGGGATTTTAGGCTACTTATCCCCTACTCTGCCCGTATTAAGGACTTGCAAAATTATTAAAAATAGTTTATAACTATTCTACTATGGCATTAGCAACAACATACAACCCAAAGAAAAAGAAGCGCGCTCGTACTCACGGTTTCTTGGTAAGAACCAAGACCAAGACCGGTCGCAACCTTTTGAAGCGCCGTCGCCAGAAAGGACGTGTTAAATTAACTACTGTTTAAAACAAACAAAACGACCCTTTTCGGGTCGTTTTTGTGTTATAATCCTCTGTAATATGATAGCTAAAACTCAAAAAGTGCCAAAAAACGAGATTCCTAGCCTAATGAAGGCCGGACGTGCCCTATCTGGGGCCTTTTGGACTGTGCGATATGGGGATAATATGGGGAAAATTGAGAAAAACCCTATATTTCTAGCCATTGTTGGACTAAAAGGCACCAAAACGGCTGTTAATCGCAATAAGATCAAAAGATTGGCTTATTCAGTGTTTGATTCTCATAAAAATGGCTTAGATAAAGGACTTTCTATTCTTTCAGTGTTTAAGGGCCAATATACCAAGGCTAAAGAACCGGAAATCAAGGCTGATCTGGAAAAACTCCTCCAAAAACTCCCAAAGGCCTAACTATTTTCAATATACGGCTTAAAATAAGGCTAGACCAAGGACCGACCTTGGTCTATTTTTTTGTCATTCCCATGAAGACGGGAATCTAGCATTAAAGACTTTCTTAACAGAAAGGTCGCCTACCCGCCCGTACCGAACGGTACATTCGGGCGAGGATTGCTTCGCAGAGCACTCAATGATAGATGGTAAAGTTTGTATATTCCCCTCTTTTGGGCTAGAATAAGCCAATGAGTTATATTTTTCACCTAATATTTTACAAGCCTCTCTACAACCTGCTGATTCTCATGATTTGGGCTCTACCTTGGTTGGATGTGGGTGTTTTAGTTGTCCTCTTTACCATTTTAGTTAAAGTTATTCTCTTCCCTGTTTCTCAAAAGGCGGCCCGTACCCAGGTGATGATGAAGGAGCTGCAAGTAGAAATGGATGAGATCAAAAAGAAGTATCAGGGCAACAAACAGGAAGAAGCCGTGCAGACAATGGCTTTATATAAAAGAAAAGGGGTTAATCCTTTCTCAAGTATTTTGTTGGTTTTGATTCAGTTGCCAATCATCTTTGCTCTCTATTACATTTTCTTTAAAGGAGGACTTCCAAATTTGGATCACAATTATCTTTATTCCTACATTCCAACCCCAGAACATATTAAGATGACTTTCTTGGGCTTTCTCGATATTACTAAACCGAATTTAATTTTAGCGATTCTCACCGCGGTTTCTCAGTATGTTCAGATTAGTATCACTATGCCTCCGGCTAAGAAGAAAGATGATAAGCCGGCTGGAGAAAGATCATTTGGAGACGAGTTGTCTCGTAGCATGAGCTTCCAGATGAAATATATTTTGCCAATTTTTATTTTTATTGGAGCGATGAATCTACCCGCTGTAGTTTCAATCTACTGGGTGACCAGTAATTTGTTTGCTATCGGGCAGGAACTTTACATTCGCAAGAATTTAAATAAAGAAAAGGAAAATATTAAGTAATTTAAAAAATTATGGAAACAAAACAAGAGAAAGTTAAGAAGTTTATAAAAGACTTTTTGGACATAATGGAGATTCCTAATGTTACTGTGGACTCTTCATTTGACGAAGAACGCGGAGTAGACACTTTTACCATCAGAACCGATTTCGGAGGCATGCTCATCGGTCGTGATGGAGAGAGATTTAGTTCCTTTGTACACTTGGTCAAGAAGATGATTGCCAAGAATGAGGGTGAGGAATACAAGGTTTCCATCGATGTGAATAATTTTCAGAAAAGTTTGACCGAGAAGCTTCGTAATAAGGCTCTGATTCTCTCAAATCAGGCCCGAGACTTCAAGAAGAATGTGGAAATGGAGCCGATGTCATCTTATGAAAGAATGATCGTCCACGACGCTCTGGCGGGCCAAAACAATATTAAGACCGAGTCGGACGGGGTGGGTAGAATGAGACATGTGGTTATCAAATATGTTGAGGATGGTGCGGAGGATAATAAGATATAAAATGCAATTGAAACAAAAGACCGGTTCGCTTCGCGAACCGGTCTTTTGTTCTGTTATTTTAATTTAAGTGACCAGAGAGTTAAATCTTTTTTATTGATGAAGACCAAATATTTTTCATCTTTGTCTAAGGCAGGATTCATAACATCCAATCCCCCCTTATTAATTGTCTCATACAATAAATTATTTTCATCAGTCTCGGTATTTATCTTCCAGATCTGATCAATAAAGGAAACTGTTCCCTGGTACCAAGCGTCTGGGTAATCATTAACCTTTAGTTCACTCGGAACGGCACAGTAAGCAACACTAACTTCTTTTTTACTCCAGACACATTTTTCTGGCAACGTCTTGAGTGTGAAGTTCTTAACCACTTTTTTCTTGGCATCATAGAAGAAAAAGTTTAAGCCCGTGTCAGTTGATTCGGAGTAGAGAAATTTTATGCCTTCCGAATTGGTATTAACTGTTAATCCGCCAATATTACCAAAGAGTTGTGTAAAGGTATTAGTCTGAGGATTAAGAGAGAAGGTATAACCGTTGGCGTAAGCCGAAGCTTTAGTAGTTAGTGAGATTGTGTCGGACTTTGGCCAAGAGGCAATCCATTCAGTCGAAGCGGAAGTGAAAATTTGTTTTTTGTTATTTAGGCTGGTGTCTGCGATGTATCCAGTTACTCCATCTGTACTTGGCGCCAAATAAAAGATTTTTGTACCAGTTGGATCAAAGGTGGCTTGAGCGACTTGATTTGGTAGAAACACCCCTTTCATCTCGTCTGAGCCGGTACTTGTTCCGGTCTTAATTTGTCCTAGGAAAGTTTGAATTACAGAATCTTCTTTGAGGTATCGCAGTATAGAGTAATCCCCTTTAGCCGACCAGGCCGATTCATATACTTTAGGAACTGTGGTGATGGTAATCTTTTTCTGGTCCTCACCCGTTACTGTTGTTTCTATTGTTTGTCCCAGAGAGCGATCGGTCAATCTAACAATTGATGTTGAGGCAGTAGTCATTAATCCAAAGCCAGCAGTTGGTTTGTTGTAGATTTGTTTTAGTGCCTCCTCTGTTGTTATGGTTGGAGTTTCTGTGTTTGTGGTTTGGTTGTTATTTGTGTTTTGATTTTGATTGTTGTTGCCTGTGGGGTTTTCCTGCCCCTCAGGACGTCCAGAAGGAAAATTCTGAGTGTTCGTTGTATTTGTATTTGTGGTGTTTTTTTGATTACCAAAATAATAATACAAGCCAACCATTCCGGCGAGAAGAATTATTATTGCTACAACAATTGAAACTTTTTTATCCATAATTTATTTATTCTTAGAACTAGCCACATCCGCCAAACTATTTAATCTCACGATTTTATCTGTTTTCATTTGGCTGGCTTGTTCTGTTAGACCAAGAGCTGTTAGTTGAGCAATGTTTTTGTCATAAGAATTTGAAACATTGTTTCTATATTGTATTACTTGCGCAGCTGTTGCGGTATTGTCATACTGGTATCTCGCGGTGTTGATTTTTGCCTCACTCATTAAAGCTTCAGAATTGGCGCTAATCGTCACTTTTTCAGTAGCAGTGGTTAACTCAGCACCAGTCAAACCCGAATTTTTTAAATTATTTGTCTGAACGCTAACGATCATGTTTTTTTGTTCCTCCACTTTGTTTACAGCTTTATTGTAGGTGGAAACACCGCCAAAGACTTCACCTTGTGAATTATTTGAATTAAATATTAGATTACCATTAGCATCCTCATTAAAAATAGCGGTACCATTTTGGGTGTTTTTTCCAACAACCACATATTGAATTTGAGCATCAGTAAGAGTGGCGGCTTTGCCAGAGTTAGCAAAATTGGTAACTTGGGTTGTTAGTTGGGTTGAAAGGCCAGCTTCCTTAGTCTCCAGACTGGTAATTTCAGCTTCCAATTGACTCTGTTCACGCATTAAAGCGCTACTTGCCCCGGTATCCCCTTCATTTGAAGGCATTTTTGCTAATTTGTCTTGAATGTCTTTAATTTGTTGTTGTTTATCGGCAATGTCTTTTTTGGTAGTTTCTAAGTCAGTTTTTGTTTTTGAAATATCGTTGTTGTCTGCCTGAATTTGGGAAAACTCTTCTCTTGTTTGGGAAGACAGGAATGACAGAGTGGTTGGGCTGTCTCCTCCACCGCTCACGGAGCCAGGGGTCATGTCTAAAACTTTCAGTGTAACCAGATTTGGGTTAATGGTGTAAAGTAAGAGCCAAGAAACTAGGGCAAGACCTAGACCAATAAAAGCATTTTTAATAATCTTAAAACCATCTTGTTTGCCAATGATAGCGTCGGTGGTAGCATAAAGGAAACCACCATAAACAATCATTAGAACAGAGGCCGCAGCAGCTACTGCGAGAACTAGATTAAATAAATTTTTTAAAAAACCACTTAAGCCACCACTAGCTAAATTGATGGCTACGCCTACAGCCGTGACGCCAGGAATTGGAGCCATCGGTGTGTAAGTTTTTGTGTTGGGTTGAAAATTAACAATGCCAAAAGTTTTTTGGATGGAGGTTAGACCAGTGAAACCGTTAGAGTTTAGAATGTCATAGACCAAGCCGGCTCTCGCGGGCTTCGCAAAAATAAAAGGCAATACCACCAAACAAGAGACTATTAATATTGTTTTAATTATTTTTTTCATACTTATTGGGACAAAATGTTTTTCAACATATCATCAAATGAATAATTACTGCTCAATGTCAAACTTGAAGTGATTTTTTGAAACATCTTATCTAGATGAGTGATGGTTAGTGACACCCCATATTTTGAAGAAATACTACTTGGAGATACCTGATATTTTTTTGAGACACTATTTTCTTCGGAAACCCAATCATAAGTCAATTTATTAGAATATTTATTAGCAGAAAAATAAAAAGGTTCGGCATCAATCTTTGAAGTCTGCTCAACGATTTTTTTGTCACTTAGTTCCCTGTTATATAGGAGTCCCAGAGAGGGGTCATTCTCATAAAACAAAATCATTGGCTTGGTGTGAGGAATAAAAGTTGTACCAGTCATAGCCAGAGCTCCCCCAGGTGACAAAACTTTTACTTTGATAGTATTACCATCCAAAACATAAGTATTATCATAGTTGCTGAAAATATTTTTACCATAGCCAGATTTATCTGAAATCAAATTGTCATTTTGATACCAATTATAAATTAGATTTCCAGATGAAACACTTTTTCCGTTGGTGGTAATTTCTGGCACAGCAATCACCTTGAAGGTAGCACCTTGGGCGGATAGTTTTTTACCTTTGTAAAATGGGGAAACATAAGAATTAGATTCCCAAATCAGAGCAACGGAACCAAGAGAAAAACTAACAGCACCAGAGAGACGAATTTTATCACTAGTAGCCAAAACATCCAGGCTGATAGATGAACCCACAGAACCAGTCCTAAAGGTCACTTCTTTCATACCAATACCCTCAGCTATTTTTTTCCCGTTTAGAGTCCAGATTATGTTATAGGTATCAATATTTTTAGCATAATCAATAGAGTTAACATTGGCCACTACGGTTGAGTTAGCCCCTGGGGTAGAAGGGTTGAGAGTAATATCCAAACTAGCCTCGGGTTTAGTTTGAGCTCCAACAACAAAAGGCACTAATAAAAATACTCCCATAATCCCCAATAAAATTTTTGTAGGAAATGACATAACTTTCTAAAATTATATCACAATCAGATTTTTTTGAACAATAACAAGTACAAAAAATCCCCCACCCTGATTCGGGATGGGAGATTAATTGTTAAGAAATTAAATTTTGTCTGGCTTTTTCGATGGCTAATAGCTGGGCTGGATCGGATGTGATAATCTGGTCTTCAGTATAAGAAGCTCTGATTTGGATGGACACATGCTTTGATCCAACAAAGAAGACTCCTTCACCCACATTGGCCTCCAAAAGTCTCATTTTTTCCTCATCTGTTAGGTTGAAGACTTTTTGTAGGTTATCGATGCTAGTTGGTGCCTGTTTCAAGAGAATCTGCATCGAAGAGTTCGTAATAATGGCCTGACCGTACTGAGATTTCAAGAAGTCATCCACATCTTGGGTAATTGTTGCGATGCCAAGGTAGTATTTACGGCCTCGTTTAGCCATTCCAAAGAGGAATGAGGCGGCATCTTCGGATTTCATCATCACCCAGGCTTCGTCTACCACGAGAAGGCGTTTTTTTAGCTTGCGACGAACAGCTGTCCAGATATGGTGAGTAATAATGTACATCGCTACCGGCTTCAAGTCGTCTTCCATGTCGCGAATCGAGAAAACAATGAATTTACCGTTAATATCGACGTTTGTGGGTTTGTTAATGAAGTTGGCCCAAGAACCCTGAGTAAATTTGTGTAGTCTCTGAAGTAGCGAATCAGAGCCTTCCATACCCGAGAGCACCATTTCAAAGTCTGATAGTAGTGGTGGTTCAATCGATGCAAAGTCAGATTCCGGGTTAATATCCTTCATGGCGTAGGTTTCAGTCACTGCCCTATCGATAATAGCATCTTCTTCTGGAGTCAGGCCGGAGAGCATGATACGGAAGAGACCAACGAGGTTGATGATGTTGGTGCGCAGAACGTCGACAGCACTTTCATCTTCTCTCGGGGTTGGTAGGTCAAACGGATTAATATTGTTAGAAGAGTTGAGGGAGATGTTGAAATATTTTCCACCTACTGCTTCGGCCATGGACTGATATTCTTTTTCTGGGTCGATCACAATCACATCGGTATCAAACATAAGAGAACGGAGGATTTCTAGCTTAACTGTGTAGGATTTACCAGAACCAGACTTGGCAAAAGTAACAGAGTTGTAGTTGTCGAGAGAGAAACGATCGAAGATAACGAGGCTGGAGTTGTCACGGTTGATACCATAGAGAATACCTTTGTCATCAGTAAGGTCAAAGGAAGTAAATGGGAAGAAAGTAGAGAGTGGGCCAGAGTTTAATTTGGTATTAACCAAGAGTTCATCAGTATTTATTGGTATCACACTACGAAAGCCTTGTTCTTGTTGGAAGAGAGCTGGCTTGATATAAATCATTCTAGATTCCAGAATTGATTTGATTTCTGATTCTAGTTTGTTTAGTTCCGCTTCAGTGTCACCATAAGTGGTGATGTATAGACCGACGTCGAAGAGTTTCTCTTGAGCGCGAGTCAACCCATCACGCAGGGTTTCAAGGTCTTGATAAGCAGTATCTAGCTTTGGGTCACGCACTAAACCTTTTTGTTCACGATCATAAATTTGAGCTTGGACTTCAGCAATTTTCTTTTGAAATTGGCGGAGAATCTGTGCCGTTTCAATTGGGTGGATGAAGATCGAGGCATTGAAAATAGCATCCATGTTGATAATCGGTGAGAACCAACCAACGTTTAGGTCACGAGGATAAGCGATAATAAAGAAAGTTCTAGCAATCTTGTCGCCGAGGTTGATTTGTTTAGGACTAATTTCGAGGGCTGATGGAGCAATAATATCTTGCAATTCCAAAGAGCCTGAATTATAAATTTCCTTAGGCAAAAAACTGCTCTGTGTTTCACTCGCCCCACTATTACCTTTTAAAAAATCGAAAAATCCCATAATTATTTTGCTTTTATTGGCTTCTCTGTGTCACCAGGATTGAATATTTTGTAAAACATTTCTACTAATTCTTCGGTACCCAAGACCACGCTACGTAGTCCACAGCTGTTTAGTCCGCCCTGAATTACCCCGATTCTCTGCTCTATTTGGGCTCGGCTTTCTTCAAAACTTTTATTTCTTTCTTCAAGAGCTGTACCTTTTTTGCCAAAGAGATTACCAAAGAATCCGCTATTGCTGCCGACTAAACCTGGTGATAGAGGCACAACTACGAAAAAAGATTTGGTCATGATTTTCCTTTCCTCGGTATACTGGCGGATGAAGTTGATGTACTCTCGAATTTGGATTTTCATCAGGTCAATAATTTGTTTTTTGTATTGTTCCTCGAGTAGAGCCACGTATGGACGAATATCCAATCTTTTTGATTCAATAAAAATTTGAGTGTCGAAATCTAGGGAGTTTAGGAAGTTTTGGAATTGGTAGATGGTAGCCATTTGTTCATCTGCAGACTTAAGATAGAAGTTGACGGAGGAAACCATAATCAAAGCGCGCAAAGAACCGTCCTTGAGGGTAAGAATACCATCTCGGACTTCTTTGATTGGAACAAAGTTTTGGGTTGGTTGCGAATTAAAATTTGAAGCCATGGGTTACAAATGTTACAGACACTAGTATTCTATCACTATTTTTGTTTTTTTTCTTGTACCTTCTGTGCGTTGGCGATATTTAATGACCAGGTCAATTGTTTTAGACGAGCTTGAGAGTTGGTGGAGATAGGCACGATTGCTTGCATGTTTTTCTCAGCTTCAATTTGGGAATCTTTTACAGGGGCTTTTACTTTCCACAGATAAAGTTTCTTAGAGAAGAAATACTTTACTGCAGCCTCTAGAGTATAGGCAAAAGGGCGACTGTTGACCTTGTAGAAAGCCAAAGTCAAACCTAGAACAATTACTGGAAGGCCGATCAAGACTGATAGAAAGATTTGCTTTAAAAAATAATAGAGGAGCAAGACAGCACCAAAGCTACCACCCAAGTAAACAAACTGTCGGACGGTTAGAGGTCCAAAGATTTTTGACTCAACCTCGATAAATTGTGGTACTTGATATTGCATGGATTAATTAAAGGTTTCGCGATACGGGTCGCTTTTGGGGGCAGTTGGTGTAGCACCAAGAGATAGCTTTTGAGGTGGAATCGTTTGACCAGTATTCTCTTTCTTGTCTTCTGATGTTGGTGGTTGTTTTAACGATTCAGCAATGTTTCTTGGAGTGGTGTACGGAGTGAGAATTTCTGTTTTAACAGTTTGATTCTCTTTGTTGGGGAAGAAAACTTTTTTGGCAGTAGGGATTGGGTTTTCTATTTCTGAGATGGAGACATCGTGATCGGCCTTGATAGGCATATCAGCGCCTGATGGAATGCCATCATTGTCAGGCAACGGGGCCACTTCTTCTAAATGGTTTTTGACTGGAGCAAATATTTCCTCGTCAGCTTGCCTTAGTACGTCGTCGGCTTTTTGTGGAGGAAATCCCCCTTCAGTAGTTAAAAACCCTTTTACTTCCTGTGGTGTTTTGAAACCGGTTAGAACAAGAAGAATAGCAGATTCAAGAGTAGCCACTTGATTGATCATCAGACCATTCTTTTTACTGATAGCTTGGATCTTTGTATCCAAATCAGCTGAAAGAATAGCCTCACGCAGTTCTGTTGGTAGGAGTTCAAATCTATCTTGTGCTAATTGTTGTATTTCTTCGTTGTTCATAATTTTAATCACCTAATTGACTAACATATTTTACGTTGCCTTCATCTAAGAATGCTTCAAAGTCTTCCATGCCCTTACCTTTATTTTTTGGGTCTTTCATGAAGTTAGAAAATCTCTTTCCATATTCTGCTTCGCTTATTGTTCTCACCTTCAATCTTAACTCATTTGCTAGTTTTGTTGCCAATTCCTTTTCATTCTTAGAGCCACTGAACATTTTTTGATTCTCTTTTAGGGCGATTTGTCTCTTCACCTCTGCACTCTTTTCAAGTGCTTGCTCCTTAGCTTCTAGTTCTTTCATGCTCATTCCTGAGTATTCCCGAGCCTTCTGATCAGTTACGCGGTTTTTAGCTATTCCCGCTACGTCTGTGACGAGGCCTCCATCCTCATCTTTCATTTCATCGGTATTAAAACCTGCCGCTTGCAACTGTGTAAACATCGCCTCAACCGCAGCTTTAGTGGCATCTAGGTTTGTCTGGTCAGCAGCCATGACTGCGTTTATGGAAGCAATAGTCTGATCAAGTTTGTCTGACTCAGATTTTATGGCGGCTTTTTCTGCACCGATCTGAGTTATTCTCGCAATGTTCTTGCTCTTCTTTGCAGACAGTTCAGTTATTCTAGTAAGTGTCTTAGTATCTTTGACTGGTAGAGCCTTAAGATTGGTTAATTCCGTATCAATATATGTATTTTCTAAATCGAGTCTGGAGTTTTCCTTTTCTTTAGCTTCCCTCTCAGTAGCTTTCTCAGCTTTTAATTTAGTATTGGTATTAACTGCTTCCTTGTGTTCCTCCATTTTTTGGCTAGCCTTATTATTGGCTGTTTGTACAGCTGTTGCTTGGGCTAAAAGAGGAGCTTGGGTCTGGAACAAGGCGCTAGCTGTAATTGCCGCCGCCTCGGTCTTTATTTTTGTTGCTGTTTCCTCACTATTCATATCTTCTTTGATCGATGCTTGAGCATTTTTTGTATTCTTATGGGCCTCAGTAGCCTTTTCATAGTCCTTCATCATTCTTTCTCGAGTGTCATCTTCAAGTTTCTTTGCTGAAGCTTTATTTCTAGCTTTAATTGCGTCACGACCAGTCTTGTCAACATTGTCTATTTTGTCAGTAAAATTTCTTTGTATCATTGTTCTTCCATCAGTGTTTACACCCAATAAACCATTGTCGCTGAAAGCGCCTTTCATTCCCTTGTCGACAAGTTTATTACCGGTACTTGGGAGATTGTTGGCCACAAAGCCTCCAGCCAACTTTTGAACACCAGTGAGTCTGGCAGCCAGGGCGGTATTACCAGCTGCGGTAGCAGCACCTGCCCCAAGAGCCGCACCACCAGTCACTACTGCCGCTGTACCAACAGCAGCATACTTGACTCCAGTCACTACGGCGGTCTTTACAGTTTCCACTACAGCCTGTCCCCACTGACTAGAGTACTTTTTAATAAACATACCAGCGGCATAAAGAATACCCATGAGTAAGAGTGGTAGGAAATAATCAGATAGACTAATATCTGGTCTTTTAAGTGCGGCTGTCCAGACCGTTTCAAAGGCCCGGCTATTCATAATGGAAACAACTACCAGCAAAAAGATGAGAAAGGCTGGCAAAGCAATCATCTGTCCGGCCATTTCTCTCCACCAACCATCATTCAGCTCCTTTAATTGCTTGCTAGTGTCTTTAAAGACTGGTCCCAAAAAAATAATTGGTGAGGTGATCATAAGAATAATCAAAACCATAAGTCGAGTAGCTAATACCATGATCGCTTTTGAAAAAACAATTATACTCACTATGTATAGGGCAATGGTCAAATACACCATAGACATCATTTTTATGGCGGTACCTAAATCAAAACCTATCCACTTACCGGAGTCCATCATAAGTTTTCCTGCCCCAAAGTGAGTTGAAATATTTTCTCCAATATTAACATCACCATGCATGGCAGTAATAATGTTGGAGTAAATGGTGATAATAAATAGATTACTAATATCGATAAACACTCTAACGAAGAACAAACTGAAGTTAGTCAAAACACCAGCCACAATAATTTTAATTATTAACCCAGTGTTTACTTGGTCATCGCGATTGAGAATAATTTTAATAGCATGAAACATTAAAAGGAAAATAATTCCAATGTTTAAAATATCGCGAAAGATAATCCAACCAAACTCGATACCGTCACCAATCGGACTGCCGGATCCAAGCAAACTACCATCGACGGAAAAGTTGAGTAAACCATTAAAAATAATGATGACCAGTTCATTGATAAAACCAAAAATAGGAAGAACAACAACGGTATATACGAATACCATGATGCGTATTTGAATACCCTCCAACCCTCCAAGTATTTCATATCCATCCATTAAAACACCTGCTGCAGGAGAAACTGTGGATATTACAGTCTTGGCGACTGTTTTAGCAGCCGAGCCCAATGTCGAACCAGTACTTGCGGCCGGGGTACTCTGAGCATTAACAATAGATACCCCAACGAAAGTTTGAGACGCTGAAAAAGACAAACTAATCGGTGTGAGAATAGTTGCCTGAAACACAATAAAGAGTGTAACCAAGAAAAGAAGAAACTTTTTCATTCTTACTAAAGATTATATCACATGCTAAAAAAAAATACAGAAGTTTTTCACTTCTGTATTTTTTCTTTTACTGTGGAATGCCGTAAACTTCTACTTCAGACAATTGTATCGTTTGAGGGGTCTCTTCCAGTCTCTCAATTCTCACAATCCGACCAATAATTTTTAGATTTGGATCGATTAGGGATGAATCAAGCGATTGTAAATCTTCGGCTGTAGCAATTATCTCTGGGCTAGTCCAGGAGACCATACCATTTCCATTAGCGACAACTATTCGGAAGTGTCCGAGTGAAGTGTCTGGGGGTATAGAAACAGGTTTCCAAATATTGATTTTAGTAATTTGATAGTTTTTACCGAGGTCAATTTGCCACCAGGGCTTTAACATACTGTTAGTATGAGAGTAGGTGTTTTTTAGGCCATCAATAGCCAATTCTGCAGTTTCATTTAATGTAGCATCCTGACTTTGGCTGGCTTTGCTGGTCAACGCCAGGTTGACTGTCTGTAGATTCTTACCTATAGCACTTTGCTGTTGCTGTTGAATATCATTGGCAATTTGTTGTTGTAGAGCCTCATAATCTTGCATACTTTGTTCCATGGCTGCCTGTTGGGCACTAGCAGTGTCGGCACTCAGGTTGGCAACGTAACTACTATTACCTGTACCAGAGCTACTCCCGGCTCCAAAGAGACCGCCGGCCGAAGACATAACCTTTTTGATGAGCTGACCAGCCAAAGCAACGAGAATTTCATTGATTTCATCGGCAAATTGTAGTCCCCAGAGGTCAGTGCCAGTCACATCCTGAAGCTGTTTCTGAATAACAGTACCAGGAGTTTTAATGGTATTAGCTCCCTCGGCACACTGTTTTGGCTTCATATTTTTACAGCCGTTTGAGCTAGCTTGTTGCTCGGCATTATATTCTGCACGATCCCTTTCTCTTGCAGCCCAGCTTGAATTGTCCCCTTCTGAAGCCACAGCTGATGAAGCATCTTGTTCGTCCAGACACTGGGCTGCTTCATATTTATCACAGCTAGTCCAGGACATAAAACCACTACCCCAATCAAGCACCTTCTTGTCTTTGGCATTGCGACCCATGAAGCGTACGGTTAATTGGTTTTCAGCCTGCATCCACGAGCCAACGTAATTTTCTTGAGGATTCATAATAGCATCTTGCATATTGCGGTAAGTATCAGCCTTAAAACTCTGGGCATTCTGAATAATGTTGGTTAAAGTACATTTAGCCGGACGGTAATTCATAAAGCTCTTAGATAAAGAAATCTTTATGTCCAAGCTATAAGGGTCACACAACCAACCAAGCTCACTTCCTTCAATAAAACGGCCAATTTCCTCATTTAAAGTTTGGACGAACAGACCTTGTGGGTCTTGTAAAAAGCCCGGCTTGCCTTCAAAACCGTTGTTGATCCACTCCACGATACTGACGGTGATTTGGCGAATTATGGCCTGAGCCGCAGCTTTAGCCACACCGTCCAGTACCCACTCCTTTAGATCCATAGATTTTTCTGCAATAAAACTACCTGTATTACTAACTACGTCAGCGATGTTCTCAATCCAACTTCCTTCGTCAGCTGGCTGGTCACTATAGTCAATAACTGGGAAGGTTGCCTGGGCAACTTTGTTTGGAACCAAAACACCAAAAGGAAAAACTAAAGTAAAAATTATAGTCAGGAGTAGGATATTTTTGAAGAAAAAATATTTTTTCATTGTGTTGTTTATATTTTACCAGAGAAATTAGTTTTGGCCTAGTTTTTTTACGATATTAATATTTGAAACCATTTTTTGCGCATATAAGACATAGTCTTGAATACAATAAATTATATTTGTCGGGTCATTAAAGCTGCCCTGCATGATTTTGATATTCTCTCCCACTCTTGAAACATTATTTACTAATTCTAAATGAAGCTTGATTAAACTCTTTGGTATTTCTATTTTCTTTAATGCTGCCGTGGTCTTTTGATAGCCAATAACTATCGAGTCAAGTTTTTTTAATTCGCTTTCATCATAGTTTTGCAAAGCATCTTTTATTATCTGAACTTCACCAATCTTGGCCTCAGGAGCTACCTGGGCCACACCGATAGCTGCCCGAACATCAGAAACATACTTTCTAAGCACATCACGAGTTACCTCTGTTTTCGTGTTGATATTTAAGTCTTTTTCGGTGTAAGTGGTGTATTTTGCGGTTGGTTTGATCGACTGTTCCTTCTGATTGTAGATAGAGTCCCCCAAAGCAGTGGCTTCTTCTGGAGTCATGGAGCCTATTTTCCCGCTAGCGTTAAAATAGTTAAGATAAAAAGTTTTAGCTAGTTCAGTCGTGATGTTTTTATTTGTTTCTTTAGTACCTTGTGAATCTTTTGTAGCCCCGGTGTTGATAACCGTTTTTTCAATCAATGAGTCATTTGGGCCTTTGACTAAAGGATTTCGATTAGCTTTAACCTCGTCACCATCTTTTATACCATCGCCATCAGCGTCTGCATTATTAGGGTCAGTTTTCCAGATTATTTCTTCCCAGTCCTTCAAGCCATCATTATCAGAGTCTTTTTCAATAAAAGTCTGATCGGTCATTTTTTTTTCTTCTGGAGAAATAACCTTAGCACCTTGTTTGCTAGTGTTGGCATACCAAAAAGCTCCAAAAACTAATCCACAAGCGAATAAAACTGAGATCACCGTTAAGATAAATTTTTTGGAGGGTAAAATGTTCATAATATAGATGAATTATAAACTAAATAGTTTCTTTGGTCTAGCTTGTTTATTTTGACGAGCGAGGAGCGAGTGAAAGAGTAATCTCTTTCACGTCGTCCGAGCCGAAGTCAAACTACAAGGTATTAATATCACGTAGCTTATTGCACCAAAGGTGAGCTCTCGAATCTCTTTGCACCCAGAGCTTGCTCTCGGGCCTATACCTTTTATTTTGGAGATGATACAATAATTGAGAAAGTTATATTATTTAACACTTAACCTCATGTTTAAAAGAAAAATATTTTTTGTATTACTGCTGTCAATTCTGTTTTTGGGCTGTTCAAACACACTTCGGGCCGAAATTATTTCACCAGGTTTAATTATTGATATATTGATTGCAGGAGATATGGTGGCTAAAGACAAATTAACTCAAGCCAGAGCCTTATCTTTGGCTCTGAAAACAGGTTATTTTTATATCTATAACCCTGTTTTTAACAGAAACCTGACATTGGGAATGACTGGTAGTGATGTTATGGCCTTGAAGCGAGTGCTCAATACTGACGAAGCTACAGCCATGTCTTATACCGATGGATCAATTTTTGGTCCGAAACCAGAACTTTTTGACCAGGAAACATTTGATGCTGTAAAGAAATTCCAAGAAAAATATTCTGATGAAATATTAAAACCAAATAATTTAACCGAAGGCACTGGTAATGTCGGTGTTTCTACTAGAGCCAAATTAAATAAAATTGAATTTGAAATAGAAATTCGTGCTTATGCTATTAAGTATAATATTCCACTTAGCAAATTGGCACCATATTTGGTGAGTGATAGTGGAACATCTACGTCAGGCGGTGCTACCGGGTCCGTCGTTCAAGAGGATCAAACCGTTCAGATAAGAAATTTAGTTAGCTCGATTTTCTCCGGTAGTGGTGATACTAGTGCTGTTAGTGTATATAATGTTTTTAATGCAGGTAGTAATAGTGGAGAGACTGCAACTAATCCGTTACAGGTTCAAGTTATGTCAAGTAATTACTCACCAGCCGCGTCCTCTGATCCTTTTGCTGACGGAACAAATGCTGCTAATTCAAATCCTTACTATTACAATAATAGTAACAGTACAACAAATAATAATTATTATTACGGAAGTTCAACCGATACTACCCTCTCTAATTCCAACGGTGGAGATAGTGATTCCAGTAGTAAATATACTTTCGGTGGAAAAATTGTAGACGTTAGGTACTGTGGTAGTACTGGAGATATTGCGGCCTCCATCGAGGAATCAAAAGATAATGGTTCGACCACGGTTAATATTTACTTCTTTGATTCAGGAGAATCAGCAGCCAAAGGAATGTCTGTTATGGGGTATGCCTCACAGTCTCTCACCTTCTGTGCTACTTGTAAAAATAATGGTAAGTATGGATGTTACAAAAACGGAAAGAAAGTTATCGCTTATTACTACACAAAGTAAAAGTAAAACAAAAAACCGCTTGAGCGGTTTTTTTGTTTTATAAATTCTTTACGAGATTTAACCAGTCTAAAGTTTGTAATCTTTCCGCCCGAATATCTGGAGGAAGATTAATTTTTGTTAGAATTTTATCAGCATCCTTTATTTCCAATTCAGTCTTAAGGTTGCCAGCCAAAGTTTTGCGTTTGTGAGAAAAACCGGCACGGAGAATGGAGAAGAATTTTTCTTCACTCTCTCCTTCTAGTCGGTCACGAGAAATATTTTTGACCACAACAATGGCGGAATCAACATTTGGTTGTGGGTGAAATTGTCCGCGAGAAACTTTGTGCACAAAAGTAGGATCACCAAATATTTTTATACTTTGTGACAGAATACTTTCCTTACCATCACGTGCCACAATTCGCTCAGCGACTTCTTTCTGGACGAGGAGAGACATGGTCTGTGGCTGATTATTCTCGGTCATAAACTGACGAATAATCTGCCCAGTAATATTGTAAGGAATGTTGGCTGAGATTTTGTACTTAGTTTTTTCAAGACCAGCATCGGATAGTTTAAACTCCAGAATATCTTTGTGTATCAGCTGCAATTTTCCTTCAGCGATTTCCGTTTTAAAATTGTCTGACAACCAAGTAAAAAGATTGTCGTCTTTTTCTACTGCGATTACTTTCTTGGCGGTTTGGAGTAGATATTTTGTAAGAGCACCATAGCCAGGGCCAATCTCTAGAACTGTGTCGGCGTTATCTATGTCGGCCGAAGAAACCATGGTTTTCAAGGCGATTTCAGATTTTAGGAAATTTTGACCGAGGGATTTCTTGGCTCGGAAATGTGTTTCTTTGAATTCTGTCATGACCAAAGAACTTTATCACACATTGGAGGTAAAAATCAAAAAGATATCGTTTTGAGATAGTTTCTATTTTGATGCCAGTAAGACCTTATGGCCCGAGAGAGTAAGTCTTCAGTTGGAGCAAAATCATCTGTTAGTAAAGTGCTATTTTCAGAATCTTTGATTAATTGATCAACTCTTTCTTTAGGCAATAAATATTTTTTGATTGTTAGGTCATTTTCTACAAGTTTAGTCGTCAAGTCAGAATCATTTGGTGTCGCTGTCTTTTTGCCAAAAATAACTATGTTCTGGATTTCCGCTGGTTTGCTGCCAAAAGCAAAAATATCACTAATAAAAAAACTTTTTGATATGGTTTTGATTACTGAGTATAAGATATCAGTGCCAGGGCCTTCGGTAGTACCAATAAAATTTATAGCATAGACACCATCAGATGTAAGTTTAGTTTTGACTAATTCATTAAATTCATAAGTCATTAAATGCCACGGAACAGCGATAAAAGAATTGTAAGCATCGCCAAAAATAAAATCATACTGTTTTGTTGATTTAGATAAATTTATTCTCGCGTCCCCTATCTCTGTCTCGATGGGATATTTTTTTAAATCAAAATAATCTTCAGCAATTTTTTTTACTTCAGGATCTATTTCCGAGACAATGATTTCTGTTTTAGGTAATAGACTCTGACAATATTTTGGCATGGAGTAAGAACCTCCGCCAATATAATACATTGAGGAAATATTTTGTTTAACAAGTGACAAAATCGGACAAAGAGAGGTGTAAGAAAAATGTATGTTACCAGATGTAGCTTCGATACTGTGAGCATCCGTATCTAAAAAAAGAAATTTAACCGGCACCTTATTATAAGTTGTCGATATTATTTTACTGCTATAGTAAGCTGTTTCTTTTTGAAAGATAACATTTTTAGATTGGGCAATACTGCTGTTGTAAAAATATAAAAATATGATCGCTAGTAAACAGACTAAAAAAAGCGAAGCTGAATTCTTTATTGATAAATATTTTATATAGAATAGACCATTAATCAATAATATGAGTGATACTAAAAACAAGGTATTCGAACTACCCAAGTATGATGTGAAAAAGAAGCCAGTCAAAAACACTCCTAAAATACTGCCAACAGACCAAACGGTTGATAGGGTTCCATAATGTTTTCCTAATGTAGAAAAGTCCTGACTATATATTTTTAGTAAGGCTGGCTGAATGATTCCAAGTATAATAGCTGAAGGTAAAAACAAAAAACAAGAAACTAGGATATTTAAATAAATGATCGAATTTATATTATCTAAAATAATACTGGTAAAACCTTTAAGTAAAGGGATAATGGCAACAAAAAGTGAGGAAAAGATGTAGGACATGATCACAATCTTTCCAGGACTGTATTTATCTGAAAGACGGCCACCTAGATAGCTACCAATAGATAGACCAAGCAAAGTAATACCAATAACAGAAGTCCACGTATAAAGAGATGTCCCGACCAAAGGAGCCATAATCCTTGATGATATTAGCTCTACTGTCATCAGCGAAAAACCAGCCACAAAGGAGCTGCCTAATAAAATAGAAGATTTAGTATCCATAAGTTATTTAAAACATAACACAAAAAAAGAAAGATATAAACAACAGGCCAGTTTTGCGGAGCAAAACTGGCCTGTTGTTTATAAATCTAGATAAATTATCTTTTCTCGATACTCAAACTCTTCTTCTGGCACAATGAGTTCTGGATCAATATCTTCAAGAAATCTCGACGGATTATTGTAGAGGGTGGAACCAAAGATGGTGCGACTCTTGGCGTGAGTGAGATAGAGTTTCTTGCGAGCCCTAGTGAGCGCGACGTAAAACAATCTTCTCTCCTCTTCCTCCTCGTCACCCGTTTTTCTCTGAGCACCCATCTTTTGATGTGGAAACAAATCTTCTTCCAGTCCGGTAATAAATACGTAATCAAATTCCAAACCTTTGGCAGAGTGCACGGTCATAAGACGTGCTGCATTTTCTTTTTTTTCCATCTCGTCTTGATCACTGGCGAGAGCTGCCTCTTCGAGCATCTTCTCAATTCCCTCACCCTTTGGCCAGTGGTTGTACCGCACGGCGAGTGTAACCAATTCTTTCATGTTCTCCAATCTTTCTTTATCGTCTTCTGTTCCATCACGCAAGTCTTTATCTAATCCAGTTTCGGTAATTACAAATCTCACAACTTCTTCCGGTTTGTCAGTAAAGATTTTTTCTTTAATTTTTTCTAATAAGTTATAAAATTCAATAACTTTTTCTTTGGCGGCTTTTGGTAAAGTATCTTTCTGTCCGGAAAAGATTTTCAGTATGGCGACTTTGCCCAAACCGCGAGCTGGAATATTTATAATTCTTTTGACATCACCCAAACTGTCAGGATTAAGAGCAGCTTTGAGATAAGATAAAATATTTTTTACTTCGGCACGCTCAAAGAATTTTGTGCCGAGTAATTGGTAGGCTACTCCTTCCGAGATCAAAGCTTCTTCCAGGACACGAGATTGAAAATTAGCCCGATATAATACCGCTATTTCTTGCGGTTGAACAGCTTTCTCTTCAACCAGTTTCTTAATCTCACAAGCAATAAATCTGGCTTCCTCTGCCTCTCCAAAAGCTTCAAATACTGTTATCTTCTCGCCATCTTCTTTGTTAGTAAATAATGTTTTAGGAAAACGAGTTTTATTTTTTTCAATCACAGTATTGGCGACGGAAATAATAGTTTTAGTTGAGCGGTAGTTTTCTTCCAGTTTAATTATTTTGGCTTTAGCATAATCTTTTTCGAAACGTAGAATATTTTGAATATCTGCTCCACGCCAACTGTAAATGTTTTGATCAACATCACCAACGACACAAATATTCATTCTCTCCCCGGTCAAAAGCTTGGCTAGCTTGTATTGAATCTTGTTGGTGTCTTGATACTCATCTATATGTATGTAGTGCCAAGTATTTTGGTAGTGTTTCAAAATATCTGGATGATTTTCCAACATAACCACAGTCTGTAAAAGCAAATCATCGAAGTCTAAAGCTTTTTCTTGACCGAGGATTTCTTCATATTGTCTCCAGACCAACCCTGCTACCTCAGGCAAACTATATCCTCCCTTGCCGGCCAAGTTGGCATAATATTTTTCGGCTGTCACACCATTGCCCTTTTCGCGGGAGATGATGTTTAGAATTTTTCCAGGTTCAAAGAGTTTGGGATCGAGATCCAAATTACGCAAACCCTCTTTAATCGCTCGCAGCGAGTCGCTACGGTCAAAAATGCCAAAATGTTTAGTAAGACCAAGCACATGCGCATTGTCTTTGATGATTTTAACTCCCAACGAATGAAAGGTGCTCACAAATGGCACATTACCCCACGGGCTTTCATGGTTTGAGATAATCTTGGCCTCCGCGAGAAGCTTCATAACTCGCTCTCGCATCTCCTTGGCGGCTTTGTTGGTAAAGGTGATAGCTAGCACTTTGGACGGCTCAGTACCTTGTTTAATAATATGTAGGATACGATGGGTCAGGGTCTTGGTTTTACCGGCTCCAGCTCCAGCAATTATAAGGAGTGGGCCTTCGGTGGTGAGGACAGCTTCGGCTTGGGCAGGATTAAGACCATGGATGTGACTTTGGTCGGTGTTTTTTTCTTCCATAGGCATCATAATAGCATAAAAAGCCCTCAAAAAACTTATCCACAGGCTATCCCCTAGACCATTGACTTTGGGCTTTCTCGGGGGTATATTGGCTATACAGGTAATGAATCATTACTGACCGAAGTGGCTCAACAGAGCCACAAAACTGTTGTATTTCCGGACGAACCATAACCAAAAAACTTATTTATAAGAAATCACAAGACTCCCAGCTGTCTAATAAAAAAAGCGTGACAACGGCTCGGACGACAAATAAAAAAGAGTGGAGCGATGATATTCGCTTATCTTTGGTAGTTGTGTCTGTTTTGATGATGTTTATGGTAGTTCCTCAGACTACCCACGCCGGAATTGTCTCCTTTTTTCAAAATCTATTTACCAATGAAGCCGAAGCGAATACCGCTCCGGCTTCAACTGTTAGTATGACGACTCTCGAGGCAGCTAATAATCTCGATCCAGTCCCTAATAAGACCGAAAGTGAAACTGTCGTGGCTTCCGAAACAGCCGTAATGTCAGAAAGTGGCCCGGTTTTGTCTAATGCTGAAGTGGATAATGCTACCGACACCGGTCAGATTAGTTTGTATACTGTGCGCAAAGGCGATACCTTGTCAGCCATTGCTAAGATGTTCGGAGTTACTACTAACACGATTCTCTGGGCGAATGATATTTCAGCTAATAGTTTAAAGGAAGGAATGAATTTGGTTATTTTACCAATCTCTGGTTTGAAGTACACCGTGAAGAAGGGTGACACAATCAAGAGTATCGCTGCCAAGTACAAAGCAGATTTTGGTGAAGTCATCTCATACAACGGACTTAAGGCTGATGAAAAATTGGTTGTGGGTGATGAATTGATAATTCCAAATGCCGAATTTGCTATCATTCCTTACACTGCAAAACCTACGATACCTGGTGCTTCCAAAAATCCAACATGGCCACTCAAGGGATACAATGTTCCTGCTTTCCCGGGCTATTATATTAAACCAGTTATTTGTCCAAAGAGTCAGGGACTTCATGGTTGGAACGCTGTCGACCTCGCATGTAATGTTGGTACACCTATCAAAGCTCCAGCCACTGGTGTAGTCATCGTCGCCAAGTCTACTGGATGGAATGGAGGTTATGGAAAATATATTGTAGTCTCTCATGCTAATGGAACACAAACTTTGTTCGGACACCTTTCCAATGTTTCCGTAGTGCCAGGTCAATCAGTTGCTCAAGGAGAAATAATTGGTAATACTGGTAACACTGGTAACTCAACTGGCCCACACTTACACTTTGAAATTCGTGGAGGAAAACAAATCTACTAAAAACAAAAACCACTCGCGAGTGGTTTTTGTTTTGCAATTACTTTTGTTTGGGTCGATATTGAAGTGCTTCCAAAATATGATTCTCAGAAATATTTTCTTGATCATCCAGGTCAGCAATTGTCCGAGCGAGTTTAATCAGTCGATGATAAGCACGGGGTGAGAGACCAAGTTTGTCGGCCGACTGATTCAAAATCTTTTTCACACTGTCACTGAGTGAGGCAAATTTTGAAATATCCCGACTGTTCATTTCGGCGTTGGTATGAATTTTTAATCCGGCATCTGAAAATCTTTTGGCTTGTTTTTCTCTAGCAATCTTTACCCTGTCTCGAATAGTTTCAGATTTTTCTCCACTAGCACCGTTTGATAATTTTTCGTGATTTATTTCTGCGACTTCTGTCCAGAGATCAATGCGATCAATAATCGGTCCAGAGATTTTTCTGTCATATCGCAGTAAGTCTGTTGGTCGGCAAATGCATCTTTTGGTCTTGGAATTTCGATTACCACATGGACACGGATTGAAGGCAGCAACCAAAATAAATCTGGCAGGAAAAGTTGCAGAGCCTTTAGCACGACTAATACTAATTTCTCCATCTTCGAGTGGCTGTCGCAAAGTCTCAATTACTTTACGGTCAAACTCCGCGAACTCATCTAGAAACAAAACACCACGATGAGCGAGTGTCACTTCACCCGGTTTCAAATTGGCCCCACCACCCACAAGTGAGACATACGATGCTGTGTGGTGAGGTGCACGAATCGGCGGAGTAGTAATTATATTTCCTTTCAAACTTCCGGCGATGGAATGAATAGATGTAATTTCCAAAATTTCTGGAAAAGTAAGTGGTGGCAGAATCTGACTCATGGCTCGAGCGAGCATAGTTTTGCCCGTACCCGGTGGTCCAAACATTGCGATGTTGTGTCCACCAGCGGCGGCAATCTCCATCGCCCTCTTGGCATTTTCTTGTCCTTTAATGTCTGAAAAATCTGTCCGAAAAATTTCTATCTCATAATTTATTTTTGTCTTAGGTTGAGGTTTAATTTTTTCTTGTCCGAGTAAATGTTTTAAAACTTGCTCCAAACTTTTGACTGGAAAGATTTTTATATCATCAACCAGTCCGGCCTCCTCAGCGTTCATTTCTGGTAGATAGACTTCGGTGAAACCTTTCTCTCGTGCCTGAAGCACAATCGAAAGTGTGCCATTGACCGGACGAAGCTCACCGTTTAAAGATAGTTCACCGAGAAAAATTTTCTTAGCAGGTTCGAACTCAACTTCATCAGTGGCCAAGAGGTAGCCCAGGGCCATACCGAGATCAAAGTAAGGCCCCTCCTTTTTTAAATCTGCTGGAGCGAGAGAGACAGTGGTCTTCTGATTGGTTTGTTTTGGTGATGTGAAACCACTATTTTTAATCGCTGCCGACACTCGGTCGCGAGACTCTTCGACAGCCTTGTCTGGCAGGCCGACGACTGTGAAACTATTTAAACCCTTCGAGATATCAGTTTCGATATCGATTATTTGAGCTTTGAGCAAGCTGGTCTGGGCACTATGAACTTTTGAAAAGGACATTGTCTTATTAAAATTTTTATAAAGACAAAACCCGCGAGTGCGGGTTTGTCGGGAGTAAAATTACTTAGCGTGTTCGATACAGGTGTCAGCAGCAGGTTCGACTTCTAGACGAGCAACCGGAATGTCTTCTCCTCCGACAGAACATTTTCCGTAAGTGCCATCTTTAATTTTGTTAAGTGAAACCAAAACCTTGTCATACTCAGCTTCCAAGTTTTCTAAAACAGAAGCGTTGTTTTCGAATGACTCAATTTCATCAGCCACTTCATCTTCGTTCACGGCACGATTGTTATCTCCATCCAATTCGATTGGTTCCCAATCATTTGGGTTGGCTGGATTACGGCGAGCAATTAAACTCATCTCGGCTTCCAACTGATTCTTCTTTGCTTCGAGCAATTCAGCAAAATGTTTTGTATCTATTGTCATGGATTAATTTTACCCCAATTACAAGAAAAGTAAAACCACTCGTCTTGGGAGGACTACCCGGTTGTGAGATTCGGCGTCGTTTTTTGAAATTGAGTTCAATTTTTGCTTTGACAATCTAGTTAGCAAAACAGACTTTAGTGTAAAACTAAGGTCTGTTTTGACAAAAACAATTTTAACGCCGAATTCTACAACGGGGTTCTATTGTCTGTAGCTTTTTGTGATATCGTATTGCTCGAGTAGGGCTTTCAGGGCATCTTCGTTTGAAGTGAAGATAATAGTGTTCTCATCCGGCTGACAGTAAATTAAAATAGTTTTTCCCGATCTATCAGAAACATATCTAGTTGCCAGATTCTTAATCAACTTATCCTTGAAACCAGATTTAGAAAAATAATCAGAAACTTTATTGACCGTACTAGAAGACGAAGAATTATTTGATCCATAATCAACGATGGTAATAGGAAAAATTTGGCGTAGGTTATCTAACATCAATCCCTCCCAATCGATGAGAGTAGCCCAAGTAATATTTTGTTTAGCTACAGAGAGGATTAGGTACGGTTCATTTTTAGTTAAGCGTAATGATCCGTAAGCAAAATTTTTATTTAGTGCACTGTAGATTGATTCTGGAAGTTTAATTTCATTTAGATACAGAAAGTTGCTAGAGTCGATTTGTTTTTTTATTCCAACTTTTGTTTGAGTTAAAATTATTTCTTGAAATTTGTCTTTAGCTACTGCTGACGAATCGATAGTGGTTCTCAAGAGTAACGCAATTCTTTTTGGGTCATAGTCAGTGGTTTCTATTTCTTGTTGAGAGTCCGTTTTTAAAAGTGTGTGAAAGTTTGATATTACTACAGGCGTGGTGCTGGCAGTACTGCTTGAAGACGGACTGGAAAATCTGGAATAAAAAACATAACCAATAGCTACAATACCAGCCAATAAAAGTACGATAGAAATGATTGCTAAAATATTTACATTTTCTGTTTTATTTTCAAAGACAGGTATTGGAGCCGGGGTGGATTTTGGAGTAGTCTCTTTTTTCTTTTGTTCGGCCAAAGCGATGTCGATAGAAGAGATGTGATTATATTTCACAGCTTCAGCTACGTCGTTTTTGTATGTGCGAATTATTGATTTGACTGGTAACGAATTTTGACCAGCCGCATATCCAGAAGTTGGATTCAAATAGGTGTAACCTTTATTTTGCAATTTATCAATTATTCCAGTTTTGTTAAGTTCTGGAATCGGCTGGTCAGGCTGACCAAGTTTGCTCCAGCTTTCAGCTAGACCTCCAGCAATATGTTTGGTTGTTGTTTCTTTATTTGAGTTGATTAAACTTTGAGTGGTGTTAACCTGGTTCTGAACATTGGCTGGATTATTAGGTACAACAAAAGTGGTTGTGGTTGGTTCGACGGGAAATGATTTTGTTGTTGATGCTGGAGGAGTGGATGGGGTCACAGGTGCAGGTGAACCAACAGTAACATTTGGAACAACCACAGTGGTCGGATTGACTACTGGTGTAATGTCGGTGTTATTAGTTGGCGGAACTAAATTGTTGTTTTGTGTTGGTTCCATAGCGAGAAAAAACGAGAGCACCGTCTGCCCTATTCCCTTTTATTATATCTTATAAACATAAAAAATAAAATGATTATGGCTTACTAATATACAAATGATACGAATACAACAAATCGACCACGAATAAGAAAGACGGGTTACGCGAAGCGTAACCCGTCTTTCTATTCTTCTTCCTAATACTAATACTTTATACTTCTTCCTACCCGGTTGTGAGATTTGGCGTCGTTTTTGAAATTGCGTTTAATTATTGTCTTGGGCACTAATTAGCAAAACAGACTTTAGTTTTAAACTAAAGTCTGTTTTGGCAAAAACAATTTTAACGCCAAATTCTACAACGGGGCTACAAGATTTCATCAATCTTATCGATTGATCTCTTCTCAGGCTGAGCTGGGCCAGCGGTACTAGCACCTGGACGCTTGATGAAGTTGGCATCAGCGAGCTTGATAGACAAATTAATTCTATCCTTCTCGTCAATTTCCTTCACGACGACCGGCACCATGTCGCCAATCTTGAGCACATCACTCACTTTGTCCACGCGGAATGGAGCGATTTCAGAAACATGTACTAGCCCATCAGTATCTGGTCCAATCTTAACGAAAGCACCAAATTCCATCAGGCGGACAACTTCTCCAACAAATCTTTCCCCTTTCTTATATTCATGAGTCATAGCTTCCACGATTTCCTTGGCCTTTTGAGCGGAACCATCTTTACCAGTGATGAAGACTGAGCCGTCATCGTCGATATCGATAGCATCAACACCAGTCTTCTCGCGGATTTCCTTGATAGTCTTACCACCGGAGCCAATTACGAGACCAATCATATCTGGATTAATTTTTACCAACAAGATTTCTGGAGCATTTGGAGAAATATGATCACGTGGGCCAGGTAGTGCTGCAGTAATCACATCCAAAATCTTCAAACGAGCCATTTTAGCTTTTTCAAAAGCAACAGCGAGGACGGGAATCGGAATACCAGCCACCTTCACATCCATTTGAATAGCTGTCACACCGTCACGAGTACCAGCGACTTTAAAGTCCATATCACCGTGGTGATCTTCTGGTCCTTGAATATCGGTTAGCACTTTGTAAACGCTGAGATTTTTCTCATCCATCATAAGACCGGAAGCAATACCAGCAACAGGCTTCTTTAGAGGTACGCCACCATCCATAAGAGCGAGAGTGGAAGCACAAACAGAACCCATTGAAGTAGAACCGTTTGAAGACATCGCTTCAGACACGAGACGGATAGTATAAGGGAAGTCAGCTTTGTTTGGGATCATTGGTTCCAAAGCTTTTTCAGCCAAGGCACCGTGACCAATCATACGACGATTTGTTCCACCCATACGACCGGTTTCGCCAGTTGAATATGGTGGAAAGTTGTAATGATGCATGAAGCGCTTGGTCTCACCTTCTGACGCACCATCAATGATCTGAGCATCGCCCGGACCACCGAGAGTCAAGACTGACAATACGTGTGTACCTCCGCGGTAAAAGATTCCTGTGCCGTGTAACACTGGAGAAATACCACCAGCTGTCGCGAAGAGAGGACGAACATCATCCATACCACGACCATCAGGACGCTTGTCGTTCTCAATCGCCTCTTTGTGAATCAAAGCATTTACTTTGTCTTCAAAAATGTCTTCGATAAATTTCTTTTCATCATCAGTGGTCAATTTTTCTTTGGCTAGAGTTTCCCATTCAGTCTGAATCTCGTTGATTTTGTCATGACCTGGCTGACCGCTCATAATATATGAACCAAGCTTTGGCTCAATTGCCTCAGCAAACAAAGCATCAACGGTCGCTGGGCGAACTGGAATAGCAATAACTCTTTTAGCTTTACCTATTTCAGCAATAATTTTAGCCTGCCAAGCGTTGATCTTTTCAATTTCGGCAGAAGCTTGTTTCAAAGCCTCAACCACAACATTTTCTTGAGCTTCTTCTCCCCCGAGCTCAATCATGTTGATGTTGCCATCCTTACCACAAGCGACGAGATCTATTTCATAAGTCTCATTTTCACGTTCGGTATTGGTTGGATATAGTTCAAAACCATCAACTTTGTGCTTACCTAGACGGACGGCACTAGTTGGTCCATTGAATGGAATACTGGATACTCCGAGAGCCAGTGAGGCAGCGATCACACCCAAAACATCAGGATCCTCTTCACCGATAGCCAAAGCGGTCAAAACCACTTGGATATCATGACGAATCTTTTGATTGAATAATGGGCGGATAGTACGGTCAGTAATACGGCCAGAGAGGATGGAATTGTCGGTCGGTCGGCCTTCACGGCGGACATAGCGACTACCCAAGATTCTGCCTGTAGCGTAGAACTTTGATTCAAAGTCTACAGTGAGGGGTAGATAATCACCTCCCTCTTTTGGTTTCTCTGACATGACGGCAGTTGCCATAATGACAGTGTCGCCGAGCTTGAGCATGACGGATCCGTCAGCGTTCTCAGCAAGATCGTTGAACTCAGCGGTCATTGTACGACCACCCAAGTCCAAAGAAAATTCTTTCTTTAACATATTTTTAAGGTTTGATCTTCAGATTTCAGACTCAAAAGGAGTAACCTCCTTCCTATCTGCTTATCCGAAGACCAAATTAATTAGTAAAAGGTCAGACCTTTGCCAAAACAAAAGTAAAACCAGCGATGGTGTCGCTGGTTTTACTTTAACATTATTTGCGAGAATACGGAAGGGTTACCCTATTTTTCTTTTGGCAGGCTCAATTTCCACATTTTAAAGCCAGCATTGAGCAGTTCCACAGCATCTTCTCGAACATCTTCCGGATAAGTGTCTATACTTAGTTCAGCTTTCTCTTCTACTCGTTCGACAGAGAAACCCTGCTCCTCATAAAACTTTGTGATATCTTCTTGACTGAATGATTCATCCAAGGCACCTGCCCCACTTACCTTTTTGAGTTGAGAAGTGATTCTATTAAAACGAGGATTTTCTTTTAATTCTGGGTGATACTTTAATATATCTTCATGCATGAAGTATCCGCCATATTTTGTCAAAAGTTCTTTTACGTTCTTAAGAAGTTTTACTTGGGCGTCTCTTGATAAATACATCATTAGACCTTCACAAAAGATTCCAACAGGTTTGTCTTCTAACTGACCCTCAAACTTTGACCAAGTTGTCGAGTCCACGACATTTCCTGGTATAAATACGACGGGAATGCCAGATATAAAGTCATTAACGGCTAATTGCTTCATCTTTAGGTTCACGGCAAAGTCGTTTTCGATATATGTTTCTATTTCTTGTTCAGTAGAGAGCATGTTTATAGAGTGCGGAGTAAAGCCAGAAGCCAACTCAATAACTTGTGAAATCTCGCCATTTTCTAGTGAAGACCTTAATATCTTTTCAGTCATTAAGTATCTTAACTCCATAAAATGTGGGGTTCTAATATCCCCAAGTGCATTTATTTCTTTTTCTAAACCAGACTTCTCTAAAAAGATTTTGTATAACTCTTTTGCGTTAGGTATTTGTGTTTGCTCAGCAAAACATCGTGCTGTCATAAAGGCGGTTGGAAAAACGCTGTCCTTTTCTTTTGTTCCGTCCCCCTCCGATGTTTCTCCAAAATCAGCGTTAGCTCTCTCCGAATTTTTTCTTATTTCTTCCGGTGTGCGTGATTTTTTTTGCATTGATTCGGGATTAAACATCTATTTATTTTTATTCAGCCATCTTATAAAATGCTCTGGAGCGTAACCTATAACGTAATCAACATTACATCTTGCAAATCCTGCGTGTATCTCGTCAAAAGTTTCATTCTCGTCTAGCATGCCTGTTTTACAAGCTTCTTTTATCATTGAGTACTCACCACTAACATGATAAACAGATAATGGTAGTTTGGTTAATTGGCGAGCGCGATACACTATATCAAGGTAAATCATGGCTGGTTTTACCATAACAATCGTTGCACCTTGTTCTTCGTCGGCTGTAATTTGCCCGAGAGCTTCTGTTGGGTTTGAATAGTCAGTTTGATATTTTTTCTTGTCTTGGGCTTTTAAGGGAGATTGTATGGTCTTTCTGTATGGTCCGTAAAGAGCGGAAGAAAACTTTGAGCTATACGCATGAATTTTTGTATTCGTAAAACCAGCTTGGTCTAATGCAGATCTTAGTACTTTTACTTGTTCATGTAGTGATAGACATGGAGCAACATAGTCTGCACCGGCTTCAGCAAATGCCAATGCTAATTTTGAAGCCAATGCATAGCTTTTCTCGTAGTTAATCACACCGTCTTCCATGACGGTACTATGACCGTCAGTTGAATATGGAGAGAGCCCGACATCCGCATGTAGTGTAATAGAATTCTGGAACTTATCCTTGGCAGCCTTAATAAAGTTTTTAATCAAACCGTTCTTACAGGCAAAATCGATAGATTTATTATCAGTTGAACCAAAGATTAGATAATCTGTTATACCCTGAGATAAAAAGTTCGAAATATACTCTAATCCTGACGACAGAGTGTGGTAATCAACGCCGTCCATTGGAGACTTTTCCTTTTCAGTGATTCCTTCTTTGAGGAAGATGCAAGCAATATATTTCATATTTTTATTATTAAGTTGAATATTATAACGATTTAAATTTTACTCTCATAAACAAACAAAAACAAGCTCACGATGAGTAAGCTTGTTTTATATAAAAATGTTTAAGCCTGTGGCTTTTCTTGGTATCCCTTCCCTTTTCTTTGGTTACCCTGTGGGCGTTTTGGTAAAATCAAATATCTTTCTGGGAGCAAGTCGAGGTCGAGGAAGTCATCAACGACTTCTTTGAGTTTTTGCGAAGCACTGCGACCAAAAGTGACAGCTTCTACCTGACAACCTTGATTGATCTTTAGATATTCAACAAGTGGAATGAAGTCACCGTCTCCAGTTACTAGAATAACAGTATCAAGCTTGGGTGAGAGAGCAATAGCATCAACTGCGAGACCCACGTCCCAGTCAGCTTTCTTGGCACCACCAGCAAAGATTTGTAAATTTTTGGTTTTAGTTTCAATACCAGACTTGGTTAAAGCCTCAAAAAAGCCTTGTTCGTCGCCTGATTCTGTCGTAATGACATAAGCGGTGGCGCGAATGAGAGCTCGGTCAGCCAAAGCGTCAGCCAAGACTTGGCGGAAGTTTACTTTGGCGCCATAAAGATTCTTGGCGCTGTGATAAAGGTTTTGCGTATCGATAAAAATACCAACACGCTGATTTGGATGTTTAATAACAGACATATAAATTATTATTTAAAATTATTCCCGACTTAATAAAAGACCAACAAAAGTTTTTTGATTTGTAATATATAAAAATAAAAAAATATTTTCAAAAAACTACACTAGCGACCAACGTATTAATAATACACCTAATAAATTTAAAGACTAGCTTGTGGCTAGTCTTTAAAAGTTTAGATTTAAGCGTTTTTCAAACCGAGTTTCTTAGCGAGGACACCGAAGCGCTTCGCGTCAGTCTTTTCCAGATACTTCATGTGAGAGCGACGATCAGAGACCATGCCCAACAATCCGCGGCGGGAATGTTTATCTTTCGGATTTTTCTTCAAGTGAGAAGCGAGTTCATCGATTCTCTTGGACAAAACAGCAATTTGGACTTCTGGAGAACCAGTATCCTTATCGTGAATAGCCACTTCCTTGATTGTCTTTGCTTTTTTGGTTTTAGCTAGCATGTAACTATGTTAGCATAAAAGTTGAAAAAGAGCAAGCCCCGTTGTAGATTTTGGCGTTGCAATTGTTTTTGTGTCAAATTTTGGGAACATATTAACCACGATGATATTTTCAAATTATTTTGTTAAAACGATAAATATTTCAATTGCAAAAACGACGCCAAAACTCACAACCGGGCAAGGGGTATAAGGGTTTATACATATATATTTAGGGCTAGGTTAAAATTTTGCATAAAAAAGAGCCCAACAGCTCAACATCCTTGGTGGGCATGTCGTTGCTGCTGGGCTCTCGGCCAGGGAAACCCCGCAAACGTGAAATCTCCGAATTGGGCTCCCTGGTCATCGCGGGTGTCGAGCGTTAGTACGTGGATTGCCGCATATAGAGGCCTCCTTTCTCGCCGTTAATCAACCTAGTCTCGTTCAACCTCCCACCGCGGTGCGGTGAGAAAAAATACACAAAGTTCAATTTTTTATTAATATTAGCACTATATTTAATATGTGCAAGCAAAATTTGAATAGAAAAACGGCCCAGCCACCATTTTCCACTTACACGCTTTGCACTTGCGACGCTTTTCCTGAGCGTTTGCGTGTTTTATGAAAAATGGTGACTGGGCCGAGGCCTTGTTGGGACAGGTAATGCTCATGGCATTCCTCCTTCCGTCATAGTACACCGTAATTACGGCTCGCCCCACGAGGAGTCTCCTCAATTCAGGGTTACCTAATTAGGGTGCTACATTAGGTCTTGGCGCCGCCGGTGTCAATTTTTTTTGGTATCAGTCTCATGGCTGGCTTTCGCCGGCCCGTAGCGGGATTTCTTCATGGGAAGAATCCTCCTTGGAGTTTGCGACCTTGTAACCTTCCCCGGCGCAAAGCGTCCGGGCCTTAAGAACATGTGAACATTCTGCCACCACATTAATCTTTTGTCAACAGATTTTATATCATTTTAACCTCCAACATAATATATGGCTTAAAATATAGACTTTTTCATGTCGCACAATTATTTTCTATTTCTGCTATAATATATGTAACAGTTATGAACCTACATGAATTAAAACAACAGTTTTTGGAATATATTGAGATCGAACGAGGTCGTGCGGTGAAGACTATTGAGAATTATGACCGTTATCTCACCCTATTTTTCAAACAAACTGGTGTCAAAGAGCCAAAAGATATCACCAACGAGAAGGTGCGTGAGTTTCGTGTTTGGCTGAACCGTCAGCCAGGCGCCAAAACCCGCCAGTTTTCCTCTATTCAGGCGTCCACTACCGGCAATATGAGCAAGAAGACGCAAAATTACTATCTGATTGCTCTTCGTTCCTTCCTAAAATTTATGTCCCGTCGCGGTTTCACTTCCCTACCCGCTGATAATATTGAATTGGCCAAAGTTGGCGAGCGTTCTATTGATGTGATTACTCCGACCGAACTCAAAAGACTTCTTGAAGCACCTGACAAAGAAGAAAATCCAGAACGCCGTGCTCGCGACAAAGCCATTATGGAACTTCTCTTTTCCACCGGTCTGCGTGTCTCCGAATTGTGTTCTTTGACCAATGATTTGGATTTGGCCCAAGACGAATTTTCTATTCGCGGAAAAGGTAGTAAGGTGCGTGTCGTGTTTCTCTCGGATGAAGCCAAGACCGCGATTCGCGCCTACCTCGCTTTACGCAAAGATATGTCTGACGCCTTGTTTGTAAATATTTACGAGAAAAATAAAGAAGAAAAAAGTAAAGACAATCCACATGGGTTCCTCGATCGCCGTTCGATTGAGAGAATTGTAAAGCGTTATGCTGTACTCGCTGGAATTTCTAAGAAAGTAACACCACACGTGATTCGTCACTGTTTCGCTACCGACTTGCTTTCCAATGGTGCGGACATCCGTAGTGTCCAAGCCATGCTCGGCCACTCCAATATTGCGACGACCCAAATCTATACCCATGTGACGGACAAACATTTGCGTGATATACATAAGAAGTTTCATAATAAGAATTAGCTTTACTAATCAACCAATGAGACGAATACAACAAATCGACTAACAAATAAATACAAATTAAGGGCTGGTTTTGCGGAGCAAAACCAGCCCTTTCTTTATTCGTAGTCGATTCGTATCATTCGTACAATTAGTATATTGGTATATTTAATTCGTAATGATATAATTAATTCAGAACCCTCTCCCTCTCTCCTCTTTTAAAAATAAACACACGGTCGAATACCAAAACTCTAACCCATTGGTATTGTGCGGACTCGTTCTTTCAAATTAATGGCATACACGTCTCATTTCACTTTTATGTTCAACATAAAAAACATTTTTAATAATAATATCTCCGAGAAAGAAGAACATTTTGCTTTTCTTGCTTACATATTTTTCTTATTGCCTGCCCCATTCTCCCAACAATCAGACTTCATTCGCTTTCATATGAAGCAGGGTCTGATTTTATTTTTACTCGTGATAATCCTAAAAACTTTTGCCGTCGCCTTACCTGCTGTTTTTGGTTTTTTAAACCCTGTTATTTTGCCTATTTGGGTGGTGCTTTTTATGATCGGTAGTTTGCATGCGATTCGTGGTGAAATGGAAAAACTCCCGGTTATTGGTGGTCTGCTTGTCTAATTACTTTTACTAAAGCAAAAAATAGGTTATCATATTTGTATATTAGGTTAATTGATTTTTCTTATGTTTAAATTCGTTCCACCAATGACTATCGGAGAATGGGTCTTTCTCGGTCTCGTGGCTCTTATAGCTGTCGGCGCTTATTATGTTTTGCAATTTTTGTCTGCTGCGCTCTAATTTGTATGAAACTAATTTCCTGGAATGTGAATGGTTTGCGAGCTGTCTACAATAAGGACAAATGGAATCAGCTTTTTGAATTGGATCCAGATATTATTTGTTTGCAAGAGACTAAGTCACATCCTGAACAATTGCCAGACGAAGTGAGAAATCCAGCAGGGTACCATTCTTTCTTTGATCATTCAAAGCTCAAAAAGGGTTATAGTGGAGTGGCGATTTTTTCCAAAGAGAAACCTATTAAGGTTGAATACGGATTAGGTATCGCCAAGTTTGATGAAGAAGGACGTACTCTAATCGCTCACTTCCCTGACTTCGCCCTGGCGAATGTTTATTTTCCTAACGGTGGTGGCGGTCCAGATAGACTAGAATACAAAATGGAGTTTTATGAAGCTTTTCTCAAGAAAATGGAGGTGATACGGGCGACGGGAAAGCCGATAATCTTCTGTGGTGATGTAAATACAGCTCATGCTGAAATCGATCTAGCTCATCCCAAGGAGAATGCTAAGAGTTCAGGTTTCTTGCCGGAAGAGAGAGCTTGGATTGATGAAGTAATTTCCACCGGTTACATTGATACTTTTCGCCACTTTCATCCGGAGACTGTTCGCTATAGTTGGTGGGATATGAAGACCTATGCGCGAGACAGAAATATTGGTTGGAGAATCGATTACTTCTTTGTCTCCAAAGAGTTAAAAAATAAAATTACGAAAGCAGAAATTTTAGAAAATGTTTTTGGATCTGATCATTGTCCGGTGTCACTAGAGTTGAAGTAATTACAAAAAATATTACAAACAAAATGCATGTCCTTTATAAAGGACATGCATTTTGTTTAGATTTATCAAGCATATTTTGAAATTATAAAAAAGAAAATGAAAAGTAAATGAGTTATCCACAATCATGTCCTTTACATGTCTTTTATACGAGATTATAATGATACCAGACTAAATAACAAATTGTGTTTGTTATTTGGAGAAAAAAGAATAAATAAATTTCATTTCATTTAGCGAAACTTATCTTTTCAATTTTCAACAACATTGTTCTTTATATAATCAGGTGGCGTGGTGTCCACTCTATAACGATCAAAATCTTTAAAAAGATTTTCAACAATTATTTGTTCTTTACGTTGAAAACTTACATATCAGATTACGATCACAAAACCGTATCATTCAAGGTGCGGGAACATAAATAAAATAAATTGTTCTTTACTTGGGTTGCTTGTGGCTCCCCAATCAGACAATACATAAACTGGTTATATCCAGCTGTTCCTGAAAAACTATTCACTCTTCTGATACGGTTTTTTTAATGGTTAGATTTTAGTTTTGCAACAAAAAACGGCTTAAACAAGCCGTTTTTCATATATTTACTTAACTTTATGCTTGCTACGTAGCTTCTTTATTTCCTCCGCTTCAGCTTCTTCTTTCTTTTCTTTACCACTATCCCCTTTAGCTTTCAGCTCTTGATCAGTCAATTTAGATTTTTCTAGTGCCATCTTCTCGAGTGTCTCAACTGTATTTAATTCAGGATTATCCAAGACTTCTTCCAAGATTGAGTTTAGGATCCAACCAATTCTGGGTCCAGCCGGCTCACCAGTTACTTCCATGAGTCGGAGCCCGTCCATTTTTAGCATACCAACTGAGATTGGATCTCGTAGAGCTTCCTCAATCATAGAGTGATACTTACGCAAACGATATGGATCCTCTTTTGGTCGCCCGGTACCAATACGGTCACAGATACGGACATTCATTAGGTCCCAGATATTATCTCGGCCAACATTGTTGATCATTCTACGCACCGCTGAGAGTGAGATTAGCTCAGTGTCCGAGAAGAACATATGCCAGCGCACCATAGAGTGAACTTTTTCTGCTACCTTGTTGGGATATTTCAAGTGTTTCATGACTTTCTCGGTGATTCTGGCGCTGATTACCTCATGTCCGTGAAAAGTCCATTGTTTTTGAATGTCGTCCCAACGACGAGACTTTGGTTTCCCGATGTCGTGTAACAAAGCAGCCAAGCGTATTTCTAGCGGGAAACCTTTGTCGGCGGCACACTGGAGACTGCGGATCAAGTGCTCCCAAACATCATAAGAGTGAGCTTGGTTTTGTTCTACACCAATAGCGTCTTCTAGTTCTGGTAGAATATATGGCAATAATCCAAGCTTTTGGCAGAGAAACAAGCCACTGGCTGGTTCTTTGGACATTATAATATTGTTGAATTCCACAGCAATACGCTCTTTGGCGATGTTTTTGAGCAAATGAGCATTGCGAACAATAGCTTCAGAGGTCTCAATGTTAATCGTGAAACCTATTTCTGTTGCTATACGCACAGCGCGGAGGATTCTTAGGCCGTCTTCCTGAAAGCGAGCATCTGGTCCATCCACGGTACGAAGGATTTTAGCCTCCATATCCTCGTGTCCTTTAAATAAGTCAGTAGTTTGTCCTTTATATACCCCGTCTTTCTCTGATTTAATATCAATGTCCAAAGCAATGGCATTAATAGTGAAATCACGTCTTTTAAGATCTTCTGATAAGTTTTGGCTAAAACTAACGCTATCCGGACGACGATTGTCCGAATAGGTTGATTCCAGGCGATATGGGGTGATCTCAATTACTTTGACGGTCTCATCACTCGCCTCTTCATAGACCACACCAACTGTACCAAAGGTGTTTTCATAGAAGGTTTTAGGGAATATTTCAATTATTTTGTCCGGAATAGCGTTGGTGGTGATGTCCCAGTCCTTTGGTTTCCTGTGTAACAAGAGATCACGTACACAACCACCTACCAAGTAGGCTTCAAAATTGTGTTGTTTGAGAATTTCCACTGTTTTAGCTACCTCAGCTGGAATCTTAAACTTATGATTAGTAGTTGTCATTATTCTTTGGTTAGTTTTACTAATTTGGCTATAGGAAGGATTCGGTCAGACCCCTGCCTACCGGCAGGCAGGCCGACTCTGTGCCTACTGGCTCGGTATAGCTCCGTCTTTCTCGTCCTAGCGTAGGTAAATAAATTTGCCTACTCTGCTCGCTGTGCTCTCAGTAGGACTCGAACCTACAATGACGGTTCCGAAGACCGTTGTGATATCCATTTCACCATGAGAGCGCTATTTGTTTGTAATTTTATCTAATATTTCCAAGCCGTTATTCAAAGTTGTTTGCTAACGGTTCCGTTGACCGGAAGTGATATTTACCCGTACAGGTTTCTTTACCTTGTCTGGGTCCATTTCACCACGGGAGCGTTAAATTATTATCAACTGATGATAAAATTAAGAATCTATCGGATTTGACTCTTGAAGTTTATAATACTTTAAAATCTTTAATAAAGCAAAGTTTAAACAATGTGATAATATAACACATATTTCACGTGTAACATTTTAAACATAAAATATATGGCTATAAATATATATATAATCAGTATTGTTTTTTTCTTAAAATAAGTTATAATGTCAGAACAATTTAATAGCAAGTTGTGATTGCGGGTATGGTTTAGTGGTAGAACACGTCCTTGCCAAGGATGAGACGGGAGTTCGATTCTCCCTACCCGCACAAAATAAGAAAACCGCCGACAAAATCGGCGGTTTTCTTATTTTAAAAACTTGCAAAGCCAAGTTTTTCAGTGCGGGTAGGGAGAATCGAAAGGCGGAGGGCACGAAGCGTAGCGGAGTCGGAATTCAGCAGAATTCCGGTCCGAGCCAGGGTCGTGCGGCTCATCGAGTGACGACGAGATGAGAACGCCTGACCGATTCTCTTCCATTTTCCCCTCGTCTGTCATTCCCGCGCAGGCGGGAATCCAGCCCCCTAAGTCCTATAAGCCACCCGCTCATCTGTCCTTCAACTGTCTCTAATCGTCCTTGTCTTATCCCCAAAAACCCCTATTTTTACTCAAAACTGTGGATAACTCTGTGGACATGTGAATAAAAGACAGCTTTCAGACACCAAAGGAAAGTCTAATAAAGAGTAAAAGCCGTCAAGGATAAAATAGGATATATGGCTCAATATGGCCATATATTATCTAGAACAGTCCTTAAAACTCCCCTTTTGACCTATATTTGACCCTAATAGTTACACATGAAACACAACTGTGGATGCTTTAGACCAAGGACCGACCTTGGTTTGGGGGTGTTTCATGTGAAAATTCCCGCTTCGGGTATTGCGAGCCTTGCGAAGCAATCCAGTCTTATCTCCTTTGTTTTGCACTAAAGGTCTGGATTGCTTCGCAATAACAAAGACTTTTGATAGCTTATTTAGAATATGTTATATTTAAACGAAATAGTATGGAAATGATTGAAAAACATCAAGTTGGTCGGTTGGGAGAGGAAATTGCTTGCCGGTATCTCCTAAAGCAAGGTTTCTCTGTCTTGGATAGAAATTATGCCAAAAAGTGGGGTGAACTGGACATAATAGCCGAGAAAGACGATGTTTTACACTTTGTTGAGGTAAAAACACTTTCTACTACCCTACCAAATGTCCCACGTGAAACTACCGCAGATGGTGTGAATAACGTTCCACATGAAACATATGCTTCTGATCAGTTCAGACCAGAGGACAATGTACATCAAGCTAAACTGGAAAGAATGAACCGGACAATACAGAGCTATCTGGCTGAGAAACATGTTTCATGTGAAAAGAACTGGCAAATTGACGTTATATCTGTGCGTTTGGACCGTTCCGGCAAGAAAGCTAAGGTTGATTATCTGCCGAATGTTGTCTAATGAAGGGTAGCCTTTTGCGCCTCCCATTGTTTATTTTTGGACTTAGGTAGAGTCTTGGTTTATAGTTGGTTCACGTGAAACATTAAAATATGGCCTAAAACAAGGCCAGACCAAGGACCGACCTTGGTTTTGAGAGTGTTTCATGTGAAAAAGAGGAGTTAAAAGCTGGATTAGGCCAAAATCATACAACACCGGGATGCGGTCACGGATATTTTACTCGCCGTCACTGAGAGCTGGGAATTTCCACCCTTACAGGGCCAGTACCCGTCGCTGAGCCGGGATTAGGTCACGAGTTACTAAATACTATGAAAAATATACATTTTTCATAGTATATAAGTACTCGCGACCCCGACTCGCCTGTTTTTCTCGTTGGTTACTCGAAAAACATGGCTGCGTCTTTCGAATCCGGGGCGCAAGCAAAGCAGTTTGCTTGCTCGCTCCGACAAGAAAAAACAACCTTTCGGTTGTCTTTTTCTTGTCGGAGCGCCGGGATTCGAACCCGGAGTCTCATGATCCCAAGTCATGAATGTTAGCCGTTACACCACGCTCCGATATTTATTTGTTGTTTCATCTTAACACATAAAATAAAAAACACAAATAATTTTATTTAGTTTAGTTATCCACACCTATTGTCCTTTACATGTCTTTTATAAAGGACTATAATAAATGGCATAGAGTGTTTACTTCTCCACGAGACGTTGAGAAAATAATTTTCAAATAAATTATTTTCGCAAGTCTCATTTTTTGTTTATATTTTTAATTTACTGATTGTTGGATTAAAAATATAAATAATTAATTTTTATTTACTGAAAAATAAAAGTTCTTTACTAAAGTCGGTTTTAAAAAATTATAAAATGTTTAAAGATCTCGATAGAAATTTGGTGACAGGTATAGTTGGTTTGGTAGCAATATTATCTGTGTCACTCGGTGTTAACCAGTACATGGTGGCTTTGAGTATTGTTGACAGTATAAATACGCAATCATTGGCTGCGGTAATTGCTGTTCCAAGATTGTTGTCCAACACAGAGATGCTCGAGCTGACAAACTCTTTGATTTCAAAGGGTATAATCTTGTCAGCACAAGCAACAGCTGCCCGATCAGCTGTGACAGGAAATTCTGATTCAACTGTTACTCCATATGTGTTCACCAAAGAATTGAAAGCGGGGGACACTGGTGCCGATGTAACAGCGATGAAAATCGCCATGAATATTACACCGGTCAATGATGTATTTGGACCAATAACTATCGCTGGTGTAAAAGCATTTCAAATAAAAAATAATTTGCCAGATACTGGTGTCGTTGACGAAGCAACAATCAAAGTTTTGAATTCTATGTCTACCGGAGGTACCACAGAAAAACCAAAAATTACCAAATCTCAGCTCGTTGAACTATTTATTTCTACTGGTGTTATCACCGAAGCTAAGGCAGCCGAAGCGAGAGCCTTTGTTGTTGTAGACACGACTCGTGGTTCAAAAGATACAATCACCGCGACCAGCACTGCTTTGACTGGCGTACGTACATATTGGAGTACTGTTGGCACTACTACTCAATTGGTTGGTGACTTCGCTGTTAGTATCAAAACCCCAGGTCAAATCAGTGATGTGAAGCAATTACTTTTGGATAACGGATTTGCATGGAAACTAACTAATAGTAAAGCAGATATATCTGTGCCGGGAGCAGGACACAAGGTGGTAGGTTTGAAAGAAGCTCTCTATTCAGTATCTTCTAAGACAAATGTAAACACAATCGATAAGACAGGAACTTTTTCCGCCATCATGCGTGTTACCATTCCAACCAATAATCTTTTTGCTGGTAACTACAAATATGAAATCGCCACTACTTCAGACGCAATTCTAAATACCAATAATTTTACTAAAGGAAGTTTTGTTACTATTGTTGGTGAATACATGCCGATTGCTACTGGTGTGACCGCGACTGGCACAGAAGGGAAATACAAGATAACAATTACAGGGGCAAGATTTTACCCGGTCACTACTACCAATACTTGTAAATTGGATGGTGCAGATAGCCCAGTAGTTCTAAAAGCAATCACCGGATCGTCTAGAACCAAACTGATCATGACATCACCAGCTCTTACTGCTAAACATGTTTGTAATATAATCATCAAAAATTCCAGAGGTAATACCAGCATTGATGTAGATATGAATACTTTGGTGACTGCACCTACGGTTGTTCCACCTGCAGGAAATACAGTGACTCCTCCAGCGGGTAGTCAGGATGATGAACAAGATACAACTCCTCCAGCAGGCGGTCAGGGAAATGGAGGAACAATTGTTCCTCCGCCAGGCAATACAGTAACGCCACCAGCCGGAGATCAAGGAAGTAACCCAGGTAATAGTCAGGGAAATAATGGAAATGACGTACCGCCAGCAGACAACACAGTTACCCCTCCAGCTGATGATCAAGGAAGTAACCCAGGTAATGGTCAGGGAAATAGTGAAACTATAGTTCCGCCAGTTGTTACTCCAACAGAAGATGAAAAGTTGGATACAACTGATGTTAGTAATTATGGCCAGGAGTGGAATGAAGTATTGGGTTTGAAAAAAAACTGGCAGTCAATTGCTATTTCTGAAAGTGGAAAATATATTGTAGCAGTCCCAGATAACGGTTATATATACACAACAAATGACTATGGAAATACCTGGTCAACAAAAACAACTTCAATACTGCAAACAATTTCTACTTCAACTTCAAAAACTAAACCACCAGTAATCATCACGAAGATAGCTACATCAACTGTAGTAATTCCTGCAAATACTATTTGGGAAACAGTAAAAGTGTCAAAGACCGGTAAATATCAAGCTGCTGTTGATAGACTTGGAACAGTTTTTGTATCATCGGATTATGGTCAGACCTGGTTGATAAATAAAAATAATCCAGGATTCTTATCATTTTTTATGTCCCCCGATGGTAGATTTCAGCAAATACTTGGCCAGAATTCCTCCTTTACTTCTAATGATTTTGGTATAACATGGGTAGAAAAAAAACATAGCGAATACTTTCAAAGTCCAACCTGGTCATCCCCAGATGGTAAATATCAGATTGCTGAAACGACAACCGCGGGAGTGAGAGCATCTTCCGATTTTGGCAATACATGGTCTATCGTTGATATTGATAATGGCTTAGGTTTAACTGATGCAGCTATTTCAGGTGATGGTAAACATCAGATGGTTGTTAATGGTATAGCCATGTGGGAGTCATTTGATTATGGTAAAACCTGGTCAAAAAGTATTCAAACAACCTCAACTGTTAATATGACTGATGATGGAAAATATGTAATTTTTGTATCACGTGCTGCAAACAATTATCCAAGTCTTACCATTTCAAAAGATTATGGTAAGACCAGAAGTATTATTATGGCACCAACCGGTAAGGGATTTAATGGTTATCCTGGTAGTGACAGAATAGCGATATCAGCTAATGGAAGAATTCAGAGTATAATAACAAGTACGTTTATTGAAAAAGTGGAAACACCTTCTCCACTCTACATGTCAACCGACTATGGTGTAACTTGGTCTCTAAAAAATAATGCCACCGACTTGAAGATAATTAAAATGTCGGCTGATGGCAAAGTACAAATAACAGCTGGTATAAATGGTAAATTATACATCAGTAATTCTGCTGGTACTAAGATAGGAAGTCCAACTCTTTCGGATACATTTTTAATGGAACAAAAGGTAGTTGATTCAAAAATTAGCCAAATCACTAGTAATTTTGTCCTGAGCTCGAGTTATGATAGAAAAATTAAAGTTTCAGATAATGGCCGATATCAATTCATATTAACGTGGGCAGGATATCTGATCACGTCATCTGATTTTGGAAAAACTTGGTCAATTGCTAATGCTGATAAAAATATTTATGATTTCGAAATTTCAAAAGATGGTAAATACGTTACAATAAATGGTGATCTTGGTTCTGAATTGTTGGTGTCTTCTGATTATGGAAAAACGTTTTTTGTAAAAGCTACAACAAGTTGGATAGGAGATATATCTATGTCCAAAAGTGGGCAGTTTCAGGTTACTACAATGGAGGGTGTGGGCGGAAAAGGAAAGTTGTTGTACTCTGCAGATTACGGGGAGACCTGGAATAATATTGCCCCAGAAACTATTTATACTGCAGCTATGAGTGTGATTGTTTCTGATGATGGTCAGACTATATTACTCAACGAAATGGAAAAAGTTAGAGTATCTTCTGATGCGGGTAAGACTTGGTATGAAAACAAACTGAGCGGTAGTTATATGTCACACATAGTCATGTCATCTACTGACGGAAAATATCAGACAGCTGTACATATGTGGAATAAAAATATATTTACTTCCAGTGACTATGGAAAGACATGGACAAGCAAGGAGATGTTTATAAATGAAGGATCAGGAATTGCCATATCAGCGGATGGTAGATATCAGATAGTCTCAGGCAGTGAAAGTGAGGGTATGTTTGTGTCATCTGACTATGGTAAAACTTGGACAAATAAAGTAACAAAATATAACCCTGCAAATAAAGTCGTAAGTTCCGACGGTATGTATCAATTTGCAAATAAAAATGTTTCATCCATTGATTTCTCATCAGATTTTGGACAAACATGGACTTCAAAAGTCACAGGTACTAAAACTAATTACGGATTATCCGTGTCTAGTATGTCAAACGACGGCAGAGTTATGGTGATTTCAGGTGATAATAAAATACAGGTATCCACTGACTCTGGTAAAACCTGGACGATAGTTTTGAGCGATTTAGATTCAAGATATTTTACAGCTACACCAGATAACCAGTATCAAGGAGCTATATTGTATGGAGTTGCATATCTATCAAAAGATTTTGGACAGACATGGAAAGTGATTCAAAATCTACCTTTTGGTGCTACTTCACTAGGTATTTCAGCTAACGGTGGGTACGTAACTGTAGGAATAAATTCCAACAATATATATACATCGAAGGATTTTGGTGTCAGTTGGACACCATCAGGTATCAAGGCAAATTGGTCTACAATCTCATTATCTTCTGATGGAAGATACCAAGTTGCCGGAATTAAAGATGGAAAAATATACGTTTCTTCAGATTATGGCGCTACTTGGATGGCTAGAGGTAAGGTTGATGGTTGGTTTGACATAAAGATATCACCAGACGGGAAATACCAAATGTCATTAAGTAGAAACAGTTTGGTAGTTTCTAAGGACTATGGAGTGACCTGGGTGCAAAAAACCGCTTCAGCTATCAATAGTTCAATTAGTTTCACTTCTATAGCCATGTCTCCTGATGCTAAAATTCAATATGTGTCTAAAAAAGGTGCTCAATCTATGATATCAAAGGATTTCGGAGTAACTTGGAAAAATGTTGTTCCAAAGACCACTGTGCCAGATGGAAAAGTATACACAGACGGTAACTTACTCATATCGCTAAATTCAGGTACACATGCCCATAAAGTTAGCACGGATTTTGGTGTGACCTGGCAGGATGTGAATCTAGAGGATGGTTGGACAGTAAGACCAAACATCGCAGATCAAGATATGGTGAGAAATGTGCGTGCATATTCCTATGAAGGTTTGTCGCAAGACCTTAAAACAAAGTTCTTGATAAAAGAGTATGATGGAGGGGTATTCCTATATTCAATCAAATATCAATAAAACATACTATTTTAACAAAAATCGCTCGAGAGGGCGGTTTTTGTTTTAGTTTAGAGTAAGTTGTCCTTTATTTAAAATGCCCAGAGTTATCCACACCTATTGTCCTTTACATGTCTTTTATAAAGGACTATAATAAAT
>Ga0194053_10000093_pt1 | contig 65114 bp, 63 predicted proteins | sample SepL228m_MetaG_FD_161684 | JGI IMG/M metagenome (GOLD analysis project Ga0194053, IMG submission 161684) | Anoxic zone freshwater microbial communities from boreal shield lake in IISD Experimental Lakes Area, Ontario, Canada - Sep2016-L227-8m | ecosystem: Environmental > Aquatic > Freshwater >...
CCCCATCGAGGCGTGAAATCGAAATTTCATCGACCCGCCAGACCCCCGAGAAAGCCGCCCTCCAATTCACTTCCGCGCGGAGCTGCCGGGCTTCCATTTTGTTGAGGGTGGTCCCGGATTTTCCCTCGAGTTTCGCGGATTCAGAATACACGGACGATCCGTTCCATCGGAGCGGCTCGAAGCCCGCGGTCGCATCAAAGGCCGCCCCGGTGGCCTCGGCAATGAGAGCCCGGAAGGAATCGCTGCGGACATAGGAGCCGACCCACATCGAGCCCCCCACCAAAGCCGCGACAACTGCAGCCAACAGAACGCCGGCTGCGATCCAGAATATTCGCATCGGCTGGAAACTCGGCGCGGCGCGCTTCAACTGAAGGAAAGCTTGGTCACGCCGGAGGCGGAGGCGGCGTTGAGGACATCCATGATCCGCTCGTGCTTCGTCTGGGGATCGGGGCGGATGATCACCGGGTCCTTGTCTCCAAATTTCGAGATCGTGTCCTTCAGCCAGGCTTTGAGTTCGGGCAGGTCTTTGCTGGTCGGCGAATCATAGACCTTCCCGCTGCTCTGCACTTTTCCATCCGGGTAGATGTCGATGATGATCGGCGTCGTGGGAATGGCGTTGAGGTTGGCCGTATTCCCGCTGGGCAGGTTGATGTTCAGCTCCTTCTCGATGATCTGCTGGCCGGCGCAGGACATGAAAAAGAGCAGGAGGACGAATACCACGTCCACCATCGGTGCAATTTGAAACCCGATATCCCCGTCTTCTGATGTTCCACCACCTGCCATAGTTTTATTTTAAGTTAAGATTGAAAGTGAGTCAACTTGCTCGCAGGCAACTCAGGAGTGCTTGGCTCCGGGGACTTCCTTGTCCACCACGGAAAAAGTGACATTGCTGACCCCGGAGGCACCGACCGCTTCGAGAAGCTGGCGCAGGTATTCATATTTCACCTCTTTGTCGGCCCGGATCAAAACCCGGACCAGCGGGTTTGTGGCCACCTTGTTCTTGAGCAGGCCCACAAGTTCCATCGGCGACTGGTAGAGTCGTTCGTTCACCTCGATGCCGGTCAGATTGCTGGTCGGGACATAGGTGACATTGATGATCACCTGGCCGTCGTTTGTCTTCTTTGCATCCTTCGCCTCCTTGGCCACCGGAAGCGTCACGTTCTTGTTCGCCTGCAAAACCTCGGTCGTGCTGATCGACATGAAGAACACCAGCAGCACGAGCAGGATGTCGATCATCGGCGCAATCTGGAATTCCGGATCGATCTCCGGATCCGGTTTTTTGCGCTTTTTCTTCCCGTGAGATTCAGACATGAGGATCAGGCCCAGTCCAGAGTGGCCCCGCAATGCGGGCAGGGGTTTTGGCCGGCCTGGATCGCCCCGTTGCACACCGGGCAGTTGGTGGTGAGGGCCATCGACACCTTCCGGGAGCCTTGGGCCACTCCGGGGGCACCCGCTCCCGCCTCAAAATTCTCGCCGATGCGCACGCCAGCCAACTCCTCGAAAGGGATGTCCTCGATCAGGCGGTTCAATTTGTCGTCGGCATTCACGAGAACGATGGTCCCGCGGTTGCGGAAGTAGTAGTAAAAAATGAACGCGGGGATGGCGATGAAGAGGCCGCTCGCTGTCGCCGTGAGCACCTCGCCGATGCGGAGCGCCAGCGTGCGGGGCTCCGCCACGCCGGAGGCGCCGAGAACGGCGAAGGCCCCCATCATTCCGATAACCGTTCCGAGCAGCCCGATCATCGGCGCGATAACCCCGATGACCGAGAGGTAGCTGTTCTTGGTTTTAAGCGTTTGGGCTTCGCGGACCCCGTGCTCGATGAGAGCAGTTTCGACGGCCTCCTTGCCGCGGCCAAGACGTTCGAGAGCCCCTTTGAGAACCTGCGCGACATAGGCCTTGTTCGCGCGGCAGATTTCCCAAGCTTCCTGGTAGTTTCCCGCGCGGATCGTGCTCTGGAGCGATTCCACGAGGGCGCTGGGCGCGAGTTGCTCGTCGCGCATCACGATAAAGAGCTGGATGATGAACGTCAGCATCGTCATCGAGGTGCCGAGAATGCCGATCCAGATCATGACGATCAGCGGCCCCCCCTTGATGATCGTCTGGATCATATTCAAGTTCTCCTCGTGACCCCCGTCCGCAGCGAGGGCCAGCGGGCTGGTGAGAGCGAGCAGAAGAAGGGGAAGCAGGAGGGACAGATGACGGGTTGGTTTCATTTGGTGCATGGTGGATTGGATTGGAAAAAATCAGGGGACGATGACGCTTTTTTCTTTCAGAGCATTGGCCCGTTCCGTCGCTTTTGCAACAACGGCCTGATCCTCGTGAAAAAGTGTGACAGCGAGCAGGTAGTTTTCAAGCGCTTCCGCGTTTTCCGCGGAGGACTCCTGGACCTGCCCGAGCAAATAAAGCGCCTGCCCGTAAACGGCGCTCGTGCCGGAGTCGGGAAATTTTGTGGCCTTGGCCTTCTCGACAATCGGGACCAGTTTGACGCGGGCCCCGTCATAATCCTTCTTGGCGATGGCAAGCCGCGCGAGCCCCACATCCGCGCCGCTGCCGGCATTCGGGTAAAGTTTTTGAAAGGCCGCAAAGGCCGCCTCCGCTTTGTCGATCTGCGATGTGGCGAGATAGACTTCGCCGAGGAGGGCGCTCGCGCGCTCGGCCCAGCTTGTCGGGAGGCCGTTGAAATTCTCGACCAGCGGGGCCAGCACCGGCAGGGTCTTTGCGGCATCTCCCTTCTGCCAGAAGCCCAGTGCGTCCGCGTAGGCCTTCGGGGCGGCCATGGTCACAGAGGTGACGTTCGCCATCGGAATCCCGGTTTCGGCCGGGCCGATTTTGATGCGCAGGGAATCCGCCTTCAACCCGAGAATCTGGCCCTCGCGACGCTGCCCGTCCTTCTGCACGACAACATCCTGAGCCCGGCAGATCGGGGAGACGGATGCCATGAGCAGAACCACAAAAATCGCGGCAGCTAGGGAGACGCTTGCTTTCATCGTGCAAACGCTTTAATCACTTTTCCCCCGCAAATCAACAGTTTCCCGGTAAATTTCATGATCCATATCTTTCGCAAAAACCAGCGTGGCTTGATGCTCATCATCGCCGTCCTCACGATTATTGCCTTCATATTCCTCTACAACAGAGGCCCGCTCGATGATCTCGCCGCGACCCGGAGCCCGAAAATCTACGGGCAGACGCTGACACCGGGCGCCCTCGACCGGCAGGCGAAAAATTACCAGCTCACGCTCGCTCTCGGGCAATACGACCTGGTCTCGAAGCTCGGCGGAACCGGAGAGGACCAGGCCACCTCGATGTCGGAGTTTGTCTGGAACCTCCTGATTCTTCAACACCAGGCCCATGTTCTCGGGGTCGAGCCAACCGATACCCAGGTAGCCGACCGGATCAAAGCGGTTTCCGTTTTTCAAACCGGAAACCAGTTTGACCCGCTGAAATACGGGGCTTTTGTCCGCGAGCAACTGGCCCCGCGCGGGTTTTCGGAGCGGCAACTCGAGGAGGTCATGCGCGATGCTCTGCGGCTGGAGAGGGTTGAGGCGATTGTCGAATCCCCCGTCTCCGTCGGGGAAAAAGAAATCCGCGAAACCGCGCGCGTCCTCCAGCCGGTAACGGCGGAGTTCGTCCGGTTCAACGTGGAGGATGCGGCCAAAGGCGTCCAGATTTCCCCGGAAGAAATCGCGGGTTTTTTTGAAAGGAACAAATCCAACCTGAACACCCGCGAGACCCGGGCGGTGCGCTACGTGGCATTCGAGCTGCCGATGGGGACAAAGCTCGAGGGCCGCGCCAAAGTTGATGAGCTTCAAAAGCTCGCCGACAAAGCTACGAAGTTCACAGATTCACTTGCCAACACGCCGTTCGATCAAGCCGCCGCTTCATCGGGGCTCACGGTCCGGAGCACCCCTGCCTTCGACCGCGCGGGCGCTCTCCCGGCGGTCACTCAAGTCGGCGCGGATGCCGAAAAGCAGATCAAGGACATCCTCTCGAAGATCGCGCCGAAGGAACTCGTCGCGGCGCTGGCGCCCCAGGCATTTCTTCTTCCGACGGTCGGAAAAGTCAGCGATGTCATCCAGGCGGGCGACGCGTTTTTTGTCGTGGAACTTTCCGAGCTGAACCCCGCCCGCCCGCTCACGCTCGCCGAGGCAACTCCTTCCATCGAAGCCAGCCTTCGCGAGACCAAGGCGGGCCAGGCGCTCCGTTCCTCCGCCGAAGAAAAAATCAAGGCCCTCCGCGCCGCGCTCGGCTCCGGCAAAAAATTTGCCGACGCGGCCAAGGAATCCGGCCTGACGGTCGAGTCGCTGGACAACATTGTCCCGATGGGCGACACCCTCACCCCCGACCAGCGCAGGGTCGTCTCGGCGACACTGTCTCTCAAGGACGGCGAGCTTTCGGGGTTTGAAACAGCCCCGTGGGGAGGCCTTTGCGTTTTCCTGCAATCACGCGGGCCGCTGCCCGATGCGGAGCTCGCCGCGAAGCGGGAAGAAATCCAGCAGAGCCTGCTGGAAAACAAGCGCGGCATGCTGTTTGCGGAATGGCTGCGGAACAGCCGCGAGGATGCGAAGATCAGCATTCCCGGGAAACCCCGGAGCTGATGGACCGTCGCGTTCAGGAGCTTTTTGACGAGGCCAACGGAGATCTCGCTGTCGGAGAGCTTCAGGACGCAGCCGAAAAATTCCGCGAATGTGTGTGCCTCGATCCGAAATTCTTCGATGGCTGGCATGCGCTGGGCATGGCGCTCATGAAGACCGGTCACCATCCCGAGGCCATAGAAGCCGGCCTGCAATCCGTCCGCCTTCGCCCGAACGACCAGCTTGCATGGTCGAGCCTCTCGCTGTTCTATGTCCGGAACAATCAGGTCCCCGAAGCAGAAGCCGCAGGAGCCAAAGCTAAGATCATTTCGTGGGGAGGCAAGGTCAACCCGGATGCCATCCCGCCCGCCAACCCGATCGCATGAATTTTTTCATCACCACTGCCATTGACTACACGAACGGCGCGCCGCACATCGGCCACGCCTACGAAAAAGTGCTCGCGGACGCGATCGCCCGCTACCAGAGGCTCAAGGGAAACGATGTCTTCTTTCTCACAGGCGTCGATCAGCACGGGCAAAAAGTCCAGCAGTCCGCGCAGAAACAGGGCGTCGCCCCGGCGGACTTCGTCGCGGGCGTCACGGCGAAATTTCTCTCCCTCTGGAAGACGCTCGACATCAGCTACGACGCCTGGGCCGCGACGGTCGAACCCGCCCACAAGCGCTGCGTGCAGGCGATGCTTCAGCTTCTCTGGGACACCGGCCATTTCTACAAAGCCAAACAGGCCGGATATTACAGTGTCCGACAGGAACAATTTCTGACCGACAAGGAACGCGGGGCGGATGGGGAATTCGGCCCGGAGTGGGGAGAGGTCGTCCTCATCGAGGAGGAGAATTATTTTTTCAAGCTCGCCACGCACCGCCAGTGGCTACTCGATCTCATCGACTCGCGCTCGGCCGCGGGAACGCCGTTTGTCGTCCCGGACTTCCGCGTCGCCGAACTCCGCAACGCCGTGGAGAAGATGACCGGCGACCTCTGCATCTCGCGCCCGAAATCCCGCCTCGAGTGGGGCATCGAGTTGCCGTTCGACAAAGACTTCGTCACGTATGTCTGGTTCGACGCGCTCTCAAACTACGTAAGCTTCGCCGGCTACGACCCGACCCCCGGCGCGGATAATTCCCTGTTCCGTTCCCGATGGCCCGCCCTGCATGTCATCGGCAAAGACATCCTGGTCCCGCCGCACGGGATCTACTGGCCGATCATGCTCAAGGCCTGCGGGTTCGCGGACGATGACATCCCGACGCTTCTGGTCCACGGATGGTGGAACATCGGCGGCTCGAAGATGAGCAAGAGCGAGGGCAACATCGTGGATCCCGCCGTGCTTGCAAACACATACGGCGTCGCAGCCACCAGATATTATCTGCTGAGCGACATCGCCACCGGGAGGGATTCGGATTTCAGCGAGGAGCGGCTCGTCCAGCGCTACAACACCGACCTCGCCAACAGCCTCGGCAACCTGCTCAACCGCACGCTCAGCATGGCCAAGCGCTACCGGAACGGGATTTTGAAAAAAGCAGAGTCCCCGCTCGCGCCGTTCGTGGCGGAAAAATATGCGGCCTACTTGGAGAGGATGGATGCCTATGAAATCCATGCCGCCATCGAATCCGCATGGGAGATCATCGTCCGCTGCAACGCCTATGTGGAAGAGTCGGCCCCGTGGAAACTCGCGAAGGATCCCGCCTCCGCCGACAAACTCGACGAGGTGCTCTATTCGCTCTCGGAGGCGCTGCGGATCATCTCTATCCTCATCACGCCCATCATCCCGGAATCGGCCACGGCCATTCGCGTCCAACTGGCATGGGACGGTCCAGTGAGCTTGGAACAATGCGGATGGGGGCTGCTGGCCGATGGCCACCAACTGGGGGAACCGGTTCCCGTGTTCCCCCGCATCGAACTCAAATAGCCGTGCCCACGCTCCGGGAGAGAATCGAATACGCCGGGCTAGTGGCCTGCGCGTGGTTCGTGGCGCACCTCCCGTTCGAGTTCCTGCCCTCGCTCGCCAGGGCGTTTGGCTCGCTCGTTTACTGGCTGGATCTGCGCGGCCACTCGGTCGCGCTGGAAAATCTCGAGGCCGCGTTCCCGGGGAAATTTTCCGCGGCGCAAAAATCGCGAATTGCGCGCGGATCCTACGTCACCTTCGCCCGAACGATGTTCGAGCTCTTCTGGGCACCGAACATGGATGAGAAGTTTTTCGACCGCCATGTCGTCTTCGAGGGCTGGGACACGGATTACGTGCGCAAGGATCCGAAACGGCCGGCGATCTACGCGTGCTTCCACTTCGGAAATTTCGAGTGGCTCGCCCTCGCCGGCGCCTACTCGATCTGCCCGGGACCCGTTATCGCCCAGCGCTTCAAGAACCCGCTGCTCGGCCCGGTCTTCGACCGCCTGCGCACCAGCACCGGCAACCAGGTCATCCCGCAGGAACGCGCGATGCTCCGCATGCTCAAATACCTCAAGGGCGGCGGAAAATTCGGCATGCTCTGCGACCTGAACCTCGACCCGCGCGAGGGCAGCGTCCTGATCAACACCTTCGGGGGCCTGCTCGCCAGCGTCACCCAAACCCACGCCGCCCTCGCACAAAGGACCGGAGCCGCCATCGTCCCGGTCGAGTGCCGGCCCGGCTCTGAGGGAAAATACCGTATCATCCACCATCCACCGATCGAATGCCCAACGGACGCCGACCCGCGCGACATCGTGCAGCGCTGCTGGAACGCGCTCGAGCCCGGGGTCTACGAGCACCCCGAATGCTGGCTCTGGGCCTACAAGCACTGGCGCTACAAACCCGAGACCGACAATGCCAGATATCCGTCCTACGCCAACCGTTCGAAGCGGTTCGACCTGCTGATCAGCAAGTGGAACACGGACGGCAGTTCCAACCCTTCGCATTTCCCGTCACGCGCGAGGGAGGGCGAAGCTCCGTCTGAGCCGTAAAATTTGGGCTCACACGGAGCTTCGCCCTCCCCTATTTTGCGTTAAGCGCGGATCCGGGGACTTGCACGCCAGAGGAAAAACAGGTCCATTCCCATTATGCGTTTTCTTATCATCGCTCTGTTCGCGGCCGCCTCGACCCTTCACGCGCAGGAGGCCGACCAGCGCAAACGGATGATTTTTTCCACGACCACTCCCGAGGCCCGGCCGACCACCACCGGCTCGCCAGCCCCCGCAGGACCACCAGAACCAGGGGCAAAACATCCGGACCCCGCAGCCGCGATCGGAGCATTTTTTCTCGCACTGAAAGCCGGTCAGGTCGACGCGGCCTACGAGGGGCTCGTGAAGGACACGATCATCGCCGAGCGGAAGGAGAACGTGAGCGAGCTCAAGGAGAGCACGAAAAAGGCGCTCGACCATTACGGTCCGGTCTCCGGTTTCGAGATTGTCGACACCCTGCCGGTCGGCACCTCGCTCCTGCGCCATACGTGCATCTCGCTCAACCAAGATCTCCCCCTGCGCTGGAGATTTTATTTTTACCGTTCCGAGGCGGGCTGGAAAATCGTGGACATGCGCGTCGATGACGGGCTGGTCGAGCTGTTCGAGGATGCCGGGCACCGCCAAAAAAACTAGCGAATGAACTCGCCGGCGGATTTCCTTAAATTCATCCGGTTCTCGCACACGGTCTTCGCGCTGCCGTTCGCGCTGGGATCGATGTTTGTGGCGGCCGGCGGCCTACCGTCGTGGCGGGTATTCGCCGGCATCCTGGCCGCGATGGTTTGCGCGCGCACGGCGGCGATGACTTTCAACCGGCTGGCAGACTGGGAACTCGACAAACGGAATCCCCGCACCGAAGACCGGCACCGGCTCGTGGGGAAGAACGTGGCGCTGGCTTGGTGCTTTGTGGCTTCGGCAGGGTTCCTCCTCTCTGCGGCCGCGTTAAATACACTTTGCCTCCTGCTCTCGCCGCTTGCGCTGGTAATCATGTTTTTCTATTCGCTCGCCAAGCGGTTCACGCATTTCGCGCATTTTTTCCTCGGGCTGGCGCTCGCCGCGGCCCCGGTGGGCGCATGGATTGCGGTAACCGGAACCCTGGGTTTTCCTCCGCTCGTTCTTGCGGCCGCCGTGCTGGTCTGGGTGGCGGGCTTCGATCTCATCTACGCCACGCAGGATTACGAGGCGGACAAACGCGAGGGCCTGCACTCGATGGTGCTCCGGCTCGGGGTGCGCGGGGCGATGACGCTCGCGCTCTGGCTGCATGCTGCGGCACTTGCCGGGCTGCTGGGGTTCGGTCTCGCCGCCGGGGCAGGGACTGCCTATTATCTTTCGCTGGGTGTCGTGACGGCCGCGCTCGTTTACGAACATATCGAAGCCCGTCGCGGAGACATCACATCGATCAATCGCGCATTTTTCCGGGCGAACGCGATTGTCGGCGTGGCGTTCGTCGCGGGAACATTCCTCGACCACTTTGTCCCCGCCTGAACCAAAACGCCGCCGCTGGCTGAAACGCCTCGCGGTTTTTCTCGCTGTTGTCCTCGTGTGCTTCGGTGCCGCGCTGGCGGTCCTGACCAGAAACCTGACCAGCGTCGCCAGATGGGCGGTGCAGCGCTCGCTGCCGGGTGCCCGGGCCGAAATCGGAGATGTGCGCTACGAGGCTCCGGGCAGGCTCGTTGTTAAAAAATTTGTTTTACGGGACAAAGTGAGCGGCATCGAACTCCTGCGCCTCGACAGCGGGATCGTGGTCTTTTCGTTTGACGACCTCCGCCGCAGGCAGCTCGGTGAAATCCGGCTCGTGCACCCGAACATCCGGATCTCGCCGGAGCTTTTCCAGATCCTGCCTTCCGGCGGTGGGGGCGGCTCCCTGCCTCCCTGGGCGGCCCGCAGGATTGTTTGCGAATACGCCGAAATCCTCTGCGAGGGATTCGGGCCGACCAGCCCGTCCGTGAGCCTGAAGTGCGCGTTTGACTGGAGCGAGCCCGGGGCGGATCCGAAAACGCCGCTCGACCTGACCGCGTGGGATATCCAAGTTTCGGCGCCGGGATATCCCGACGAGTTTCTTGTTCTGGACCGCGTGGACATCGATTTTACAGCAAAGGGGATTCTCACGAAGCATGAGATCGAAGGGGTCGAGGTTGCCGGAGGCCGCCTGGTTCTCGGGGCCGCGCTTCAGCAGATCCTCTCCGGTCCGCCCGCCTCGTCCCAGCCGGCACATCCCGCCGCAGCATGGGTGATCCGGAAGCTTGTTCTTCAGGGTCTCGGGGTCCGCATCGAGGATAAGCGGGAGACAGCGGGCAACATTTCTTTTCAAATCAACTCCACTCTCACGGACCTTTCGCTCTCGCAGGCTGCCACGACGATCGGAAGCGAGGAGCAATCCGTCGAGATCGCAGACGTGTCGATCGTTTCCCCCTACGATCCCTTCACCAAAGTCCTCACGATGCGCAGCGTGGTTCTGCGCTTTACGCTCGCGGGGCTCCTGCACAGCGAACTCGCCGGTGTTACGATCCGCGAGCCGTCGGTCTATGTCGGCCAGGATCTCTTCTGGTATATGGAAGATGCTCAGGACCGTCTCGCGGAAAAGTCCGCCGGCCCGGCGGGCCCCGGCTGGAAAATCGGGACGCTCCAGGTCGCTGACGGACGCCTGATCGTCGGGAGCAGCGGACATTCCAAATACGGGCTCCCATTGAATTTCCACGCCGAAGCCCGGGATATCGCCCTCGACAACCTCGCCACCCTCAAGATTCAAACCGTCTTCGAGATCCCAGCCCAGACAACGTCCTTCCCGGATTACCAGCTCGAGGTTTCCACGCAAAAGGGCGATCTTCAGTTTGCGTATCCGCCGGAAAAAAATGAGAACAACCTCGTGGGCAAAGTTTACTTCGACAAGCTGCGCTGGCGGCAATACGAGGCGGCTGACGCGTGGCTCTCGGCGACATTCGACAGCAGCGGCATCAACGGGGCCTTCGGCGGCAGTGCCTACGGCGGCTACCTTAAAGGCGGGTTCAGCTTTCTCTTCGACGACGAAGCCCCCTGGATCGGCTGGCTCTCAGGCACCAAAGTCGATCTCAAGCGACTCACCGACATCATCTCCCCGCAAAACTTCCGCATGACCGGCCCGCTGGATTTCAAACTGCAGATGGACGCCTTCGGGACCCGGATCGAGCGCGTCAAAGGGAAGTTCAACACGCTCAGGCCCGGGCGGATGAAGATCGGAAAGCTGGACGACCTGCTCGCGAACATCCCGGAGACATGGAGCAACCTCAAAAAAAGCAGCACGCGCGTGGCCTTGGAGACGCTCCGGGATTTCGAATACACCAAAGCCAGCGGCGATTGCTGGTTCGTGGACAACCAGGGGATCCTCGGGTTGAAGTTGCAAGGACCGCTCGGATCGCGCAACTTTGAGGTTGTGCTTCACGCGGACGAATCCAAGGAGGGCCGATGGAAACAAAAACCATGAGAACATTTTGCACCGCATCCGCGCTCGCTCTGCTGGCCGGCTGTGCCGCGCCCACGGTGAACCTCTCAACCGACGAGCCGATCAAGGTCGACATCTCGATGCGCCTCGATGTTTACGACCATAACAAGCAGGCCGGAACGAAGACCGCCGCCGCCAGCCCGACCGCGGAGCCCGAAGCACGCCGCCGCAACCGCATGGCCGATATCCAGAATTTTAAGAACTCGCGCCTCATCGGCGAAGGCCGCGACGGGCTCCTCTCGATCCGTGTCGATACTCCGGGCGATGACGGCGGCTACGTGCGGCAGACGGTTGCCGCGGAAAACGAGGACCGAATGACGCTGATGAAAGCCACAGCCGAGAAAGAAAAAAAGTCCCTTCCTGACGTGCAGGCCGAACAGTCCGCGCTCTGGCGGAAACGCTCGTTCGAGGGCGAACTCATCGAGACCGCCAACCCCGACGGCACGTTCGCATGGATCGCAAAATCAGGCGGATAGTCTTCTTTACTCTTTTCCAATCATTGTGTAGCCTGCCCCAAACGTCGATTGGCGTTCACTCTAACACACAAAACCTATGGCCACCACAAAACGCAAACCGAATCCCGCACTCATGAAACCGGTCCAACCCGACGAGGCGCTTGCCGCCATTGTCGGCTCCAAGCCGCTTCCTCGCAGCGAAATGACGAAGAAGCTCTGGGACTACATCAAGAAGAACGATCTCCAGGACCCGAAGAAGAGGACCATGATCAACGCGGACGCCGCACTCAAAGTCGTCTTCGGCGGCAAAAAGCAAGTCAGCATGTTCGAGATGACCAAACTCGTCTCGGGACACGTCAAATAGTTTTCCCTCTTCCGCGGGACCCGCGCATCGCGGCGTCCCGCGGAAGAACCTTTTCCGCCCGACCTCCCGTTTTTTCGACGGGGAACGAATTACTTTCTGCTCTCGCAGAAAGATTGCGACAAGCTTCCGGGCCGTGCGGCGACCGTCCCGGTCGCCTTCCTTGAGAGAATCGCAGGCGGGGCGCCTGCTCCACATCGTCGGCACTACACCCGGAAGATCGCACCGAGCTTTTTTCCGAGGATCAGGCTGGCACCGATGATGGTCACGGCGAGGAACGCCATGGCCCAGACGCCGAGTGCGCTGGCCACGAAGCGCCCTTCGCCGAGAAGCTGGTAGAGCTCGTAGATCGCCTTGGTGATCGGAAAATCCTGCTGCCTCTGGGCGAGGATGAGCGAGTCGCTGACCTCCAGCATCGCGAATGAAAACGCGAGCAGGCCGCCAGCCATGAGGTTCGCAGCGATGAGTGGGATCGTGATTCTGCGAAGCGAGCGCAGCGGCGGGCATCCGAGATTCTGGGCCGCCTCTTCGAGCGTCACGCTGGTCTGCTGGAATCCCGCGGCGGCGGAGCGCACGACATACGGCAGGCGGCGGACCGAATAGGCGATGACGATGATGACCAGCGGGTCAATGGTCGGCGAGAGGTGCCGCACGAGAAATTTTCCGAAGTCCACGGACGCGGGTCCCGCGAGCTGGGCAGAAAGATCGTGAAAGCCCGCGAGCGCGGCCGCCCATGACGGGATCGCCAGGATCGCGGAAGCCAGATCCATCAGGTTGCCATCCTGCGTCATGGCCAGATAACCGAAGGCGAGCACGAGGCCGGGCACGGCCAGAGGGAGCATCGCCATGGCATCAAGGACCTGGCGTCCGACGAGTTTCGTGCGGACGACAACATACGCGATGGCGACGCCGAGGATCAGATCGAGGAGGGTGGCGAAGCCCGCGTATTTCAGACTGTTCTGGATCGAGGGAAGAGTCAGGTTGTGCCCGAGCGCGGCCTCGAAATGCGAGAGCGTCCAACCGGAAGGAAGGACGGTGCCATACCAGTCTTTGGAAAACGCCACCAGAATCACCCCGAGGTGCGGCAGGATCGCGAGAAACGTGACGAAGCAGAATAGTCCGGTGCAGAGCAGACCGCCGAACCAGCCGGTCGGGCGCGGCCCGCCCTGGCTGGTCGCCTTCGCCATCATCGCGTGGCTGTCGTGCCCGAAAATCAGTTTCCCCGACGCGTAGAGGAGGACGGTCGATGCCAGCAACACCGCCACGAGCGCGAACGGAAACGGGTTTCCCCCGATGTCCTTGATCCCGGAAAATATCTGGACCGACGTCACGCGGTCGAACCCGAACATGAGCGGAACGCCGAGCTCGGTGAACGCCCATATGAAGATGATTGTCCCGCCGGCAAACAGGCCCGGCATGATGAGCGGCAGCGTGATTTTCCGGAACTTCCGGAAGCCGGTGCAGCCGAGGTTTTCCGCCGCCTCCTCCATCGCGGGATCGACGTTGGCCAAGGCGGCCAGCACATTGAGATAGAGGATCGGATATAGGTGGAGCGCGTTCATGATGATCACGCCCCAGAGCCGGCTCTCCCCGAGCCAGTCCACCGGGTGCGCGGGGTCCATGAGCCCCAGCGATTCCACGAACGCGTTGAACGCGCCCGCCTGCCCGAGGATCTGCTTCACGCCGATCGCCCCGACAAACGGCGGGAGGATCATCGGGATCAGGATGAATGCGCCGAGAAGGGATTTTCCCGGAAAAAGGAAACGGTCGCTGATCACAGCGAGCGGCAGCGCGATCGCGGCGGCGAACAGCGTGCTGAAGAGCCCCATCAGGAACGAATTCCACAGCCCCTCGAGGTAGATGGGATTGCGGAAAACCTCGCCGACATAATCGAGCGTGAACTTCCCATCCGACCCGACAAACGCGCCCTGCAATGTCCCGAATATCGGCCAGACAAAAAATAGCGCGAAAAACGCCGCGGTGAAGAGGAAGACGAGTTTGGCGAGGGAGTTCGACATGGGATCACGCGGAGGCACGCAGACGCAACGAGGTTTCCGACGTGGGATCACGCGGAGGCGCGGAGGCGCGGAGAGGGAGAAAAGATGGGGAATCTTTGAATCCGTTGACGATGCGGTGGAGTCCTTCCTTGATTGTCGGAGCTCCGAAATTGATGAGCACTCCGATTTCCAAGTTGAGCAGCTTCAGATAGGTCAACAATTGCTTTGAGTGGACTGGAGCAAGACTCTCAACAGACTTCAATCCGACGCAGACGAGGTTGTTGACAATCAGATCCGCACGGAAGCCCTCATCAAAAGTCATCTCCTCATAGTGGATCGGAACAACAACTTGTTTCTGAACGGAAAACCCGCATTGCGTCAGCTTGTTCCCCAGAATCGCCTCATAAACCGACTCCAGCAACCCAGGGCCGAGATTCCGGTGAATCTCGATTGCACATTCGATGATTTTCCCAGTGATTGAATTCATCTGCTCCGCGTCTCCGCGCCTCAGCGTGAGCCCCTTCATTTCCCCTCCTTCGCCAGCCGCGCGGCTTCGCGGTATTGGGCGCGGAATTTTCCCCCGAGTTCCTTGGCGAGGCGGACTTCATCGATCCGGTTTTGCGACGCGAGCGCCGGCTGGATAATTTTTCTGGCCGTCTCGTAGTCCACGGCGCTCATGTCCGTGAATTTTTTGAACGCCTCGCGGGGGAAATGGGCCGCCATGAGAGCCTGCCAGGCCGCGGCCTGTTCGTCGTGCGAATCCAGACACATCACCCGGATGATGAAATTCATGGTCTTAAAAAGCGGACCGGTCCAGGCCGGATGGTAGATAAATAGCGCCGCTTCTTCGTAGGGCAAAACGGTGGGATCTGAGCGGAACGCGGCGAACTCGGGAGCGTAAAGCTCCTTGCGGACCGGCGGCCGCCTGAGCGCGTAGCGTTCGGGGCCGCCGGGCGCTCCGACTTTGAAGTTCCACAGTTTCTGCCCGTCGATCGACAGGACGAACGCGATGAATTCCTCGGCAACCGCGCGGTTCGGTGCCCCGCGAAGCAGACCGACCGGATCGACGCCGACCGATGATCCGCCGGCAGGCGTGAAATACTGGAGCCGCGAAGGAAAGTTGCCGACCTTCACCGCCTCGCTTTGAAACCGCCCGAAAAAATCGATGCACATGCCGACGGCGGCATCGCCGAGCGAGACATCGATGGGCACATTCGGTGCGGCATCGGTGAAGTAGCGGGCGTTGGCGGACGCCGCCTGGATGATCCCCAGCCCGCGCTTCCAGCCGACAGCAAGAATCGCGGGATCATCGGAGGAGGCTTCGCGCACAAGTTCCTGCATCTGCTGCTGGATCACCATCTCGTAAGCTTTGGCGGCCGATCCGCTCTTGGTCGGATCAGCCAGGGCGACCTGTTTGAAGAGCTGGGGGTTCGTGAGATCGCTCCACGACGCCGGCAGTTCCCGCACTCCCAGCCGGCGCAGCGAGTCGCTGTTGTAACAAATTCCGAACGACGACAGGCAGGCTCCGATCCAGCGCGCCTCTGGATCATAGAATCTTTCGCCGGACACGTCCCCGGGGATCGAGGACTCGGTAAACCAGTCCGGGTGGTCCCGGATCACGTCGCTCGGCACCAACCGCCCGGCCACGGCCTGCTGCTCGAAATCATACGCTCCTCCTCCGAAAAAAAGATCGATGCCGATGCCGCCCTTGGAATGGAGAAACGCCCGCCGCACCGCCTGCGCCGGGGTGTCGACCGATGCCGCCTCCGCGGGCTTGATTTTCGGGTTGTCGAATTCCCCGGCCACGTCCGGAGTCCACTCCTTGCCGGCCATCGTCCATTCCCGCTGGAACGCCGCGAAATACTCGCCTTTCAGGTAGCGCGCGATCTCGCTGGTCCCACCGACGAGCCTCCAGTCCACCTGGACCGACCGACCGGTTTTCTTTTTGTAGTAATTGCAGAACGCGACCGTGAACTCGTAACGGATCGCCTCGTTCTGCGGCGAGACGATCACCAGCGTGTCGTCAGCGCCGGCCAGCAGGTTGTCCCTGGGCTTGAGTGCGAACGGCACTGCGATCACCGCCGCCATCGCGAGAAGAACACCGAGGATCCTAGCGCGCATCACTGGCTCCCGGTTTTCTCATCTCCTCAGCACAACCACGTCGTCGGTCTTGGCCACCGCGAAAAGATCGCGGTCCGATGTCCGCGCGGAAAGCCGAGGGTTCAGCTCGAAGATTTTGAGTTTTGTCCCGTCGGTGAAGAACTGGTATTGGGCGACTTCGCCGAGGTAGATCGACTCCCCGATGCGGCCGCGCAGGCAGTTCGTCAGTTCGGCCTGGCCGGAGAGCGTCCAGGATTCCGGGCGGATCGAAACCGTCACGTCCTCGCCAGCTTCCGGCAGCCAGTTAGGATCCCCCACGAGCCCCTCGAACAGCGCGCGACCGGCGGTTTCCACAATCGCGCGGCCGGGGGTGGTGGAACGGATTTTTCCAGGGAGAAAATTCGTTTCGCCGATGAAGTCCGCAACAACTTTTGTGCGGGGTTTCCTGTAAACATCCTCTGGCGTCCCGATCTGCGCGATGCAGCCGCCTTCGAGGATCGCCATCCGGTCCGAGATCGAGAGCGCTTCCTTCTGGTCATGGGTCACGTAAATCGCGGTGAGCCCGAATTCCTTGCAGACCTTCCGGATTTCCGTGCGCATCTCGAGGCGGAGCTTGGCATCGAGGTTCGAGAGAGGCTCGTCGAGCAGGAGGCAGCGCGGGCGGATCACGAGAGAGCGCGCGAGCGCGACCCTTTGCTGCTGGCCACCGGAGAGCTGCGCGATCTTGCGGTCCGCGTAGGCATCCATCTGGACCGACTTCAGCGCCGCGGCCACGCGCGCTTTGATTTCGGCCGACGGGACCCGGCGTTCCTCGAGCCCGAACGCGACATTTTTTGCCACCGTCATATGCGGCCACAAGGCGTAGCTCTGGAACATCATCCCCGTGTTCCGCTTGTGGGGCGGGAGCTTCGTGACATCCTCGTTCCCGAAAAGAATCCGTCCGGAATCCGGGATGTAAAACCCCGCGACATTCCGAAGCAGGGTCGTCTTCCCGCAGCCGCTCGGCCCCAGGAGAAAGAACAATTCCCCCGGCTCAATCCGGAAACTGACGCCTCCCAGCGCGACGGTGTCGCCGAACTTTTTGACGAGGTTCTCGATGGTAATGGAAATCATTTCAGGATCGTGGCAGCAAAAAGCATCACGCCCGGATCTGCCCGGTTCCGCGGATTTGGTATTTGTAGGACGTCAGCTCCTCCAAGCCCATCGGCCCGCGGGCGTGGAGTTTGTCCGTGCTGATCCCGATCTCCGCGCCGAACCCGAACTCCCCGCCGTCGGTAAACCGCGTCGAGGCATTCCAATAGACGGTCGCGGAATCCACTTCGTTGAGGAATTTTTCCGCCGTGGAGGGATTGGCGGTAACGATTGCGTCGCTGTGGTGCGAGCCGTATGTCTCGAGGTGGGCGACTGCCTCGTCGAGGCTCCCGACCACGCGCACCGAGAGGATCAGCTCGAGGTATTCGGTCCGCCAGGAATTTTCATCCGCTTCGCCGAGCGGCTTGTAGCCAAGCTCCGCGAGCAGTCGGAAGGCTTCCGGATCCGCCCGCATCTCGACGGGATATTTTTGGAATGCGGGGGCCGCCTTCGCGAAGAACGCCTGGGCGACATCGCGATGGACGAGCAGGGTTTCCATCGCGTTGCAGACTCCAGGCCTCTGGCACTTGGCGTTGATCGCGATGTCGAGCGCCATGTCGAGGTCAGCCTCCTTGTCCACATAGACATGGCAGACCCCGTGGTAGTGCTTGATGACCGGCATCCGGGCATGGGCGACCACATTCTCGATCAGCGAATGCCCGCCGCGCGGGATGATCACGTCCATGAACTCGTCCATCTGCGCCATGATCTTCACGGCCTCGCGGTCGGTTGTCGGAATGAGCTGGACCGCCCCGTCGGGCAGCCCGGCTTTTGCGCCTCCGGTCTGCAGGGCATTGGCGATGGCGAGATTCGAGGCGATCGCCTCGGAGCCGCCGCGCAGGATCACGGCATTCCCGGTCTTCAGGCACAAAACCGCCGCGTCGCTCGTAACGTTCGGCCGCGACTCGTAGATGATCCCGATGACACCGATCGGGGTCCGGATTTTTGAGATTTGAATCCCGTTCGGCCGCGTCCACTCGCGGAGGATCTCGCCCACCGGATCGGTCAGCCCCGCGACCTGCCGGATCCCGTCGGCCATCCCGGCGATGCGTTGGGAGGTCAGGCGCAGGCGGTCGATGGCGGCTTTGTTGAGCCCGTTCTGCTCGGCGCGCTCGAGGTCTTCGGCATTCGCGCGGATCAGGCCGTCGGTCCCGGCCACGAGCTCATCCGCCATGGCGCGCAGGATCGCGGATTTTTGGGCGGCCGAAAGCCCTGCCAGCTCGCGCGAGGCGGCGCGGGCGCGGGCTCCGATTTCATAGATGGATTTTTCAAGTGGACTCATGCGGTGAACGGAAAATACCCGATGCCGTGCGCCTCGGCAACGGCTTTGCAGGTCACCCTGCCATCGACGATGTTGAGCCCGCCGGCCAGCCCAGGCTGGCGGTGAATGGCTTCCTTCAACGGAAAATCCGCGAGGATTTCGATGTAGCGGTTGGTGACGTTTGTGAGGGCTTGGGTGGCCGTGCGGGCATACGCGCCCGGCATGTTGGCCACGCAATAATGCGTGATCCCCTCCTCGACGAATGTCGGGTCGTGGTGCGTCGTCGGATGCGATGTTTCCACGCACCCGCCCTGGTCGATCGCGATGTCCACGAGCACGCTGCCGGGTTTCATGAGCCGTAGCATCTCCCGCGAAATCAGCTTCGGAGCCTTTGCGCCGGGGACGAGCACCGCCCCGATGAGCAGGTCCACACCCGGCAGAAATTCCAGAATGCTCGCCTCGCTGGAATACAGCGTGTGCGCGGTCTGCATCGTGATGTCGAGGAACCGCATCCTTTCCAGGTCGACCTCGAGGATCGTCACGTCGGCCCCGAGTCCGGTGGCCATACGCGCCGCATTGACGCCCGAGGTCCCGCCGCCGATCACCATCACCTTGCCGGGCAGCACGCCCGGAACCCCGCCCAAGAGAACCCCTTTTCCACCGTTGTGCTTCGCCAGAAAATAACCGCCGACCAGGACGGACATCCGGCCCGCGATCTCGCTCATCGGTTCGAGCAGGGGCAACCGGTGGTTCACCTCGACCGTTTCGTAGGCGATGCACGTCGCCCCGGTCTTGAGCAGGGCCTCGGTCAGTGTCCGGTTCGCGGCCAGGTGCAGGTAGGTGAAAAGAATCTGCCCTGTTCTGAGCAGCGCATACTCGGAAGCGAGCGGTTCCTTCACCTTCACCACCATGTCCGCCCGCTCAAAGATCTCCTCGTGTTTGTCGAGCACCTCGACCCCGGCATGGCGGTAGTCCTCGTCACCAAACCCGATCCCGGCCCCGGCCCCGCTTTCGACAAGAACCGTGTGCCCGTGCTTGATGAGCTGGTAGGCCGCCGAGGGCAGCAACGCCACCCGATACTCCTGCTCCTTGATTTCCTTGGGGATCCCGATAACCATGGCCCGACTATCGCGCACCACTCCCCCGCCCGCAAGACCACAGGCCCCCAAAAACCAAACAACGCGGCTTTCCCAGGTTCTCAGGCAAGCAAACGATACGAGCTGGACGGGGCTGTCGATTTATCGGTCATCAAAAAACGATTTGACCCGTGCCTGCAATTCGCTGCTGAAAACGGATAGATCTCCAATCTCCATCAAACCCGTTTCCAGCATCTCGTGGATAAATTCCATTATTCTCGACCTGCGGTGGCCATCAAGGCACCGCTGCAATATTTCTGCTTCCTTCGTGATCTTCTCATGGATGCTCCAAAACTTAGCTGTGTGAGATGCAGCGGAAGCTTCCAGAAGGGATTTCAGCTCGGCATTCCGCCCCTGTATGTATCGCTCCCGAAGCTCCGGAACCATTCGACGAAAGGCCTTCCAGTCCAATTCAGTCATATGCGCACCGAACGACCAAGCTCAGCCGCAGCCAAGGAGCGGCACGTGACTGCATGATGAATGTTTAGCTGGATATACAATGGAACTAAAGGCCGGGTTGGCTGTCGGCTGGAGCGCTCTGGTTAGGCTTCTTCACTACTACGGAGTTATTCCGATCGTCTTCAGCCATGTCTCTGCCAACCGTGGCCACTGGATGATCGGAAACTTGCTGGGCTTTAGGCCGAACGCATGACCGCCTTGCGCATACAAGTGCATTTCCACTGGCACGCCGGCATCCTTCAAGCCGATGTAGTAAGCCAATGAATCGTTTACGTCGTCGACGTGATCATCCTCGGCCTGCAACAAAAACGTAGCTGGAGTTTGCTTCGTAACCGGGACGTTCGGATTTAGCACGAATCTGTCACCTCTCTTTGGTTTGGCGAGATGCCCGGGATAAATCGCCATCGCGAAATCTGGGCGGCAGCTTGCTTTATCCGCCTCATCTACGGGCGCGTAGAGGCGGAGCTCAAAGTGAGTGCTAATCTCCGCCACCAGATATCCGCCAGCTGAAAATCCAATGACTCCAATCTTCTTCGGGTTGACCTTCCATTCTGCAGCGTGCAGACGCACCAAGCCCACCGTTCGCTGGATATCTTCCAGCGCTTGGGTCGGCACCACATATCCGTCGGGGCGCGAATGTGATCGCCAGTCATAGGGCAGGCTCGGCACGCGATACTTGAGCAGCACGCAAGTCATCCCTTGGCGTGTGAGTCAATCGCAGACGACCGTTCCCTCACAATCCATTGCCAACCATTCGAAGCCACCGCCCGGAAGGACGACGACGGCCGCGCCGGTATTTGTTCCCTCGGGCGAATACACCGTCATCGTTGGCCGTGAGATATTGGTTGCCCACTGCCCATCGTTGTCTGCGAGCAGCTTCTCCGGGCCCGGCATTGGCTGTGCATCAGGTGCTACGTCTGGCCATATTGGAATTTGCTGATGGCCGGGCGATGGCTGCCAGACATTCGGCTGGGCAGGCGGCTCACCAGACGCCACGGCGATGCAGAACGCAAACAATAGAAGGATAGCGATGCGTGTCATAGGCCTAACAGTATTATTGAGCCACAGGTTGCATTTGCAGGCAAAATGCCACGCATTGTAGAACTACCACAAAGGCAACCCGAAAGAGTAAAGCCTGCCGGTGGTGTCGCATGAAGGCATTTTGCGATCCATGCACACCTGATCAAGTAAATTTGCGTTGCGCGTTTCTGCTATGGCATCACGACAAATCCGAGGGGCTGGGATCACGTGATCCAAGGGGCGTTTCCTGATGTGGAGCTGACTCGTCATAGCGGACACATCCGGATGGCGTGGCGGATTTTCACGGAGATGAGCGCGAGCTCATTGGCCGTTTCGGGAAGCGGACCTGCGGGAACAGCCGACTTTGGCAGCGGGACTGAATGGTTTCGCGTTCGGAGGTGATGTCCTTGAACGGCTTGAGTCCGACGGGATTCGGGGTCGGATATCGAAAATCCCGCCTCTTCCCTCTTTTGATTTCGCATTCGTTGGACACCCGGCCCGCAAATCGGTTATAGATTCCTCCCATGCACCGGGGGGTTGTTTTTTTCATGCTGGCCGTTTGCTTGCCGGCTGCCGGGCTTCTTGCCGCGGATAAAATCGACACCGAACTCAAGCAGAGCTCGGACGACTACATGCGCGAGGAACTCGGCGTCAACCCGATCACCACCCCCTCGATACAGGACATCCTCAAACAGCTCGAGTTGTTCCGGCCCATCCCGCTCGAGCTGATCGATTCCGCCAAGCGCGACGCCACATTCAACAACCGGCTCCAAACGGCGATGCATTTCGGATCGCTCGTCGCCGACGGCTTCATGCTCACTCTCGCCGAACGCCCGAAGGACGTGCAGGATGTCGGGAAGGCGCTCATCCGGCAGGCCCGCGCGCTCGGGGTCGGCGAACGCCTCACCAAACGCAGCAAGAGCCTCCTCGAATTCAGCGACAAGGGCGATTGGCTCGGCATGCGGCAGGAACTCGTGCGCACCCAGCAGGATGTCGAAACCTCGATGCTCGAACTCCGCGACGAGGAGATGGCCCACATGATCAGCCTCGGCGGATGGCTCCGCGGGTTCCAGCTAGGCGCCAACAGCACCGCCACCTCCTACACGCCGAACAAGGCCAAGATCCTCGCGAACCCGGAAATCATCGATTACTTCCTCGACCGCCTCTCGACTCTTCACCCCCGGCTGAAAAAAACCGAGTTCGTCAAGACGCTCACCGAACGCATCAGGGGAATCCGCAACCTCATCGCCGAAAACCAGGGCCAGGTCCTTACCCCGGACCAGGTCGCTAAAATCCGCGACCTCGCCAACGAGGCCGAAGACGCCGCGGTTGCCAAGGTGGACGAGGAGGGCAGCTTCGAGAAGCCGAAGCCGTGAGCCCGTTTATGGTGAAAACACTTTAAGTGCCTCGGCGTTGGCCAACCCGCAGGTCACTCCTCGTCCAGCCAGCGGCAGTAGGTTTTGACGAGGGCGTCGCAAATCTCGATGAGGCGGAGCTGGGTCTGGTCGAGGTATTGGTGGAGGCCGGTGGAGAAGACGGTTTCGATGTTGGTGTAATCGAGGTTCGAGCGGAGCATTCCGCAGAGGCGTTCGGCTTCGTTTGAAAAGTGGGCGCGCCCGCATCCCGAGATCTGGTGGAGGGCAAGGTCGAGGCTGTCCACGCAGAACCGGAGCGAGCGGGGGAACGTGTCGTGGAGGATCAGGAATTCGGCGACACCCCAGCTCGTCACCTGGCCGTGTGAGATTTTCAGGAACGCCTCCATCGCGCTGCACGAGCGGAGGACGGCCATCCACTGGGTGATATCGACGTTGCCGCCGACCTGCTCGCCGAACGGCAGCAGGATGTGGTATTTGATGTCGAGGACGCGAGACGTGGAGTCCGCACGTTCGAGAAATTTTCCGACCTGGAGGAACTGCCATCCTTCGCCGTGGGTCATGGTGGCGTCGGTGATCCCCTGGAACGAGTGGAGGCTGTCCACGAGCGAGCGGTAGAAATCGATCGGGCTGTCGATGAACGCGGCACGCGCGGCGGGGCTGAGCAGGTAGAGGTAGAGCCGGTTGAGCTGCTCCCACATCTCGCTGGAAATCTGTTCGCGGACCATGCGCGCATTCTCGCGGGCGAACGTTACGCTGGAGATGATCGAGTGCGGGTTTTTCTTTTCGAACGTCACGAAAGCCATGACAGCATCCCCCGAAATCCCCTCGTAGATCTCGTTGAAAAGCTCCTGGTCCTCGAGCGTCGCCAGGATCGGCTGCCAGTGCTGCTGGACGGTCCCCTCGTTCTGATCCTCGAAGTCGAGCAGAAGCTGGATGTTCACATCGAGGATGCGGGCGTTCGCCTCGGCGCGCTCCATGTAGCGGCTGAGCCACAAACAGGCATCGGCAACGCGGCTCAGCATACGCCCTCCCCTTCATCCAGCACCCAGGTGTCCTTGCTCCCTCCGCCCTGCGAGGAATTGACCACGAGAGAACCCTTCCGCATGGCGACGCGCGTGAGCCCTCCGGGAATGATCGTCGTTTTTTCTCCCGAGAGAATATACGGGCGCAGGTCGATGTGGCGGCCCTCGATTTTTCCGTCCACGAAGCAGGGCGAGCGCGAGAGCTGGACGACCGGCTGGGCAACATACCCGCGCGGGTCGGCGATGATCGCGTCGCGGAACTTCGCAACCTCCTCCTTCGAGGCGTGCGGGCCGATCATCATGCCGTAGCCGCCGCTTTCATTCGCGGCCTTGACGACGAGTTCCGGCAGGTGGTCGAGGATGAATTTCCGGTCGGCATCGACGGCTGAGAGGTAGGTTTCGACGTTCGGGAGCACCGGCTCCTCGCCGAGGTAGTATTTGATCATCGCCGGCACGTAATAATAAACGACCTTGTCATCGGCGACCCCGGTGCCCAGCGCGTTGGCCAGGGTCACGTTTCCGGCGCGGTAGGCCTCGACGATGCCGGGCACCCCGAGGAGGGAATCTTTTCGGAACACGGTGGGGTCCAGGAAATCGTCGTCGATCCGGCGATAAATCACATCCACCCGCTTGAGCCCCTTCGTCGTCTTCATGAAGACGCGGGAGTTTTCGATGACGAGGTCGTGCCCGACCACGATCTCGATCCCCATCGCGCGGGCGAGGAACGAATGCTCGAAGTAGGCCGAGTTGAAAACCCCGGGGGTCAGCACAACCACGGTGGGATCAGGGTTCCCGTGCGGGGCGACATGGCGCAGGGCGGCCAGCAGCTCCTGCGGATACCTGCCGACCGGGCGCACCGCATAGCGGTTGAAGAGGCGTGGAAATACCCGCTTCATCGCCTGGCGGTTTTCCAGCAAATACGAAACTCCCGACGGGCACCGCCCATTGTCTTCGAGAACCAGATACCGTCCGTCCGCGCCGCGGATGAGGTCGGATCCGCAGATGTGGATGTAGATGTCGTGCGGGACGTCGAATCCCACCAGCTCGGGGCGGAAGTGCTTGGCGCTGCGGATGATTTCTCCGGGAATGATGCCGTCCTTGACGATCTTCTGCTCGTGGTAGATGTCGCGGAGAAAGAGGTTCAGCGCATGGAGCCGCTGGGTGAGCCCCTTCTCGATGAACGCCCACTCGTCCCCGGGTATGATCCGCGGGATGAGGTCGAACGGCATGATCCGCTCGGTGCCTTCGTCGCCGCTGTAAACCGTGAACGTGATCCCCTGGTTGAGGTAGGATTTTTCGGCCAGGACGCGCTTGCGGTCGAATTCCGCGGGCTCGAGTTCCCCGAACCGTTGGAGAAGCTGCCCGTAATGCGGACGAACCTTCCCGGCCTTGTCGAACATCTCGTCAAAAAAAGGCCCCGCATCGTATTGCTGAAAAATCCCCTGCATCCCGAGGATCAACCTTGCAAAGTTGTCCCGCCAAGAAAAGCGGAAAATGCGGGATCAGTCGGCCTTCGGCTTCAGCGGATCGCCTTCCACCGGATGCGGGACGCCGCCGAACTTCGGATAGACGAAGCGCGCGGTGATCGAATTCGAGCGGGTCAACCCTCTCGCCACGGAGATTTCCTTTTTTTGAAGAAACCGCAGGGAGGCCGCCAGCAGGCCGCTCGCCAGCCCTCGGTTCCGGTATTCATGCAGGATGCAGGGCCCGCTGGAAAGGTGGCTTTCGGCATCGGGATTGGCATCCAGCACCGAGGCCCCGATGACGCGGGAACCGTGCGCAAGGACCATGCAGGATGGTTCCTCAAGCGAAAAAGCCGATTCGAGATTGAGGGTGATCTTCTCCGTGAGAGCGCGGCTGACATCCCCCCAGACCGAGTCCATCGAAAACGCGCTCCGGATGGCTTTTGAGATCCCGTCCTGCTCGGATTTCCCGGCCAGACGGATGGTGAAAGGCTCGAAGGAAACCTCGCTTTCCGGAAGACCGCCCGTCTTCCATTCGAAACACAGCCAAGTGAACATGGTGGCGGGAATACGCGACGCAGAATGCGGGGACGACGCGATCAGGAGACCCCCTGATCATCGCGGCTCACCCACCAGACGCATCCGAGGAGCGTGGCCGAGAGCACGGTGAAAGCAGAAAATGTAAGCATAGGCAGCGGCGGGGGGAATCCCAACTTTTCCGCGCGGAGTCAATAACAATCCGCACATCCTGCGAAATTCAGGAGAGTTCGATTTGGAAAAAATCGCGGAAAACCTCCTGATAAACGTCGCGTTTGACCGGCGGGACCCATTTGATCCGGAACGTTTCCGGTTTGATCCACCGGGAGCGCCGGAATTCTTTGTTGTCCACTACGATTTCTGGACTGCCAAGCCATTCCGCCAGAAAATAGATTTGTTCCTGTCCCATGCAGCCCTCTTTGCGGAAGCCGGAGCGGAAGACATACCGGTAGGGTCCGTGCTGGAGAATGACGCGGTAGGACTCCGGCGGCAGGGCGATTTCCTCCCGCACTTCCCTCTGCAGGGCTTCGATATCCGACTCATCATCCTTGGCACCGCCTTGGGGGAACTGCCAGGAGTCTTTGAAATCGCTGCGCTCGCAGACGAGGATATCGCCTCCCGGCCGGGTGAGAATAAGAGCGACGTTGCGCCGGAATTTCATGGGGCTGGGGCTCAAAGGGCTGGCTGCTGCTGCGTCAGACAGTGGAAGGCGCCGAGGCCCCAGATTAGTTCCCGGCAGTCGATGCCCACGATTTTGCGCTTAGGGAAAGCCTCGCGAAGAACAGACTCCGCCCAGGCATCGTTGCTTTCGCCGTAGAACGGGAGCAGAACGATTTCGTTCGCGATGTAAAAATTGGCGTAGCTCGCGGGAAGCCGGACCCCCTCGCGCACGATCCGCCGGGGCATGGGCAGGGTGAGCACGTGAAGCGGTTCGCCATCCGGAAGACGCATCTCGTGCAGGCGCTCGAGATTTCTGCGGAGAGGTTCGAAGTTGGGATCGTTCTCCTCCTCCTCGGTCACGGCGACGACCACAGCCTTCGAGACGAACCGGGCGATATCATCGACGTGCCCGTCGGTATCATCCCCTTCGATCCCGTCGCCGAGCCAGAGGACGTGCCGGGCACCGACCGTTTCCTGAAGTTTTCTTTCGATCTGGTGGCGGTTGAGTTTCGGGTTGCGGTTGGGGTTGAGCAGGCAGCTCTCGGTGGTGAGCACGGTGCCGGCGCCGTTGACGTCGATGGATCCTCCTTCGAGGACGAACCCGCTGTGGTCGAGCACCGGCAGGCCAAGTTTTTTGGCGACCTTTTGCGGGACTTCGTCGTCGTCCTCAAACGGGGAGAGCTTCCATCCCCAGGCATTGAATTCGAAGTCGAGCACCGCGAGGCGGGGCGCGGTTTTTCGGCGCACGAAAATCGGGCCGTGATCCCGGCACCAGGGCTCGTTGGTCGGGATGTGAAAATATTCCACGCGCTCCGCGGGAACTCCGCGCAGGAGGTGCCGGACGGTTTTTTCCTGCGCCGAATCCATGACGTTGATTCTCACCATTTCCGATTCCGCGAGCGCCGCGGCCATCTGAACGAAGGTCGGAATGACGCGATCATAGGAGCCCGGAAAGCTTTTGCAGCCGGGCTGGGGCCAGGAAAGCCATGTGGCTTCATGCGGTTCCCATTCCGCGGGCACCGCGTATCCTTGCGCACTCTGGGTGGAACTCATCTCGGGATACCATCCGCGTGGAGGTGAGTGGAAAACAAGCGGAATTTTTCAACATCTCCGTGCGCCCGCGATTTCGCTTCCGACCGGCCGGGGATTTTGTTAAGGTTCGACGAATGAGCAATCACATTTACAAAAAAATTGAACTCGTCGGCTCCTCCCCGAACAGCATTGAGGAAGCGGTCCAGAACGCGGTGGCAAAAGCCGCGCAGTCGCTCCGGAACCTGCGCTGGTTCGAGGTGGTCGAGACGCGCGGACAAATCGAAAACAACACGGTCGCCCATTGGCAGGTCACGATCAAAGTCGGCTTCACGCTGGAGGATTGATCCCGTGACACAATCACACGACGGCGTTTCCCACAGCCGGGGATTGTTCATCTTCGGGGGCGCGATTTCCCTGCTCGTCGGGGTTTTCGCCATCGCCTCGCCGCAGCTTTTCTCGTTTGTGCTCACGCAATTGATCGGTGCCCTGTGCCTGGTCAGCGGGGTGATCTCTATCTTCCAAGCGGCGTTTGGGAAAAGCCGCCAGCACTGTTTCTTTTCGTGGCTTTCCGCGATCATCCGGATCGCCGCGGGATCTGCGCTCCTCTTTTTCCCGATCGCCGGGTTGGCCGCGCTCACGCTGATCGTGGCGGCCATCTTCCTGACCGAGGGCATCGTTTGCATCGCGACCTCGTTCCGGATGCGAGCGAATCCCGCCTGGGTCTGGCTTCTGCTCAACGGCATCGTGGCACTACTGCTCGGAGGCATGATTTACGCGAAGTGGCCGCTTGATTCCGCGGGGATCCTCGGGATCCTTTACGGCATCCAGTCGCTCTTCAGCGGATCGGCGATGCTGATGATGGGGCTCTCGGCAGGGCTTCCGGCGAAGGCCTGAGCCGCGTTTCACACCCCGATCGTTTCTCCGATCGCCGGCAGCAGCAACGCGAGGCCTGCGTCCGAGAAGGTTTTGATCGCCTCCACCTTGTTGATCTCAATCGGTGGAAATGTGTCGTAGTGGACGCCGACGACCGTGTTGGTCCGGACGAAGCGGGCCGCGCGGACCGCGTCGGAAGCTCCCATGGTAAAGTTGTCGCCGATCGGCAGGACTGCGAACCGGATCGCGAATTCCTCCGGGATGAGCTTCATGTCCATTGTGAGCGCCGTGTCTCCCGAGTAGTAGAACGCTCCATCCTGAAGTTCCACGACATATCCGCCGGGATTTCCGCCCGCCGATCCGTCAGGCATCGTGCTCGAGTGGATCGCGCTGGTCATTTTCACACGGCCGAAGCCGAATTGTTTCGATCCGCCGTGGTTCATCGGGGCAAGGTTCGCGAGTCCCTGCCGGCCGAACCATTCAGAAACCTCCCAGTTGCAGACCACTGGCGCGCCGGTCTGCTTCGCGAGCGCCACAGCGTCGGCCAGGTGGTCGACATGGCCGTGCGAAACGAGAATCAGGTCAGCTCGGATTTTGGAAATGTCCACGTCCTTTGCCAGTGGGTTCGGGGTGATGAACGGGTCGAACAGCAGCTTCTGTCCGCCGCTATCGACAAGAAAACACGAGTGCCCGAAGTAGGTGAATTTCATGGATCCACGCAATCACAGGGCGCCCGATTTGTCCACTGCTACGCGAGCCGGGGACAACCCTGCCGGAATTACATGGCGGGACGCGGCAGGATCGACCGGTAGGAGGCGATCATTTTGTCGATGAGCGCGTCCCTTTCCGTGTTCACGATCCGGCGGACCGGGTCGGCATCGTGCCATGCGATGATTTCTCGCGCGCCCAGGTAGAACGGGATGCTCGCGACGTAATCGGGAACGGCGCGTTTGATTTTCGAGTTATCGAAGAGCACCGAGTGGGCCTTGTCCCCGAGAAGGCTCGCACCCCAGCGGGCGTCGTGCGCCGCAATGAAATCCGACGGGAGATGCACGATGCGCGGCTTTGTCCCGGCCGCGTCCGCGAGGCTCTCGACAATCTGGTTCCATGTGAGCGCCTCGTCGGAGGTGATGTGAAACGCATCGCCAATCGCGCGCGGATTGCCCAGCAGCCCGACAAAACCTTTCGCGAAATCTCTGTGGTGGGTCAGCACCCAGGTCGTCGTTCCGTCGCCGTGCACGATGATCTCCTTGCCCCGGCGCATCCGGTCGATCGTCGTCCAACCGCTCTCCTCCGGGATGAGTGTGCAGTCGTAGGTGTGGGAAGGCCGGACGATCGTGACCGGAAAATTTTCCTCGCGGGCGGCGCGGAGGAGGCGGTCTTCGCAGGCAATCTTGGCCCGCGAATACGCCCAGTGCGGGTTGATCAGCGGAGTGGATTCCGTGATGGGGAGGCTGCCGACCGGTTTCTGGTAGGCGGAAGCGGAACTGATAAAAATGTATTGGGCGGTCTTCCCGCGGAAGTGATCGATATCTGCTTCGACGTGCTCGGGCGTAAAGGCGATCCAGTCGACCACCGCGTCGAAGGAGTGTCCCTTGAGCGCCTGTTCGACCGAGGCGGGATCGCGGATGTCGCCGCTCAAAATGCGCGCTCCTTCGGGCGCGGGTCGCGAGCTTTTGCCGCGGTTCAAAAGAAAAAGCTCATGGCCGCGCTCGAGCGCGAGGGCCGAGCAGGCCGAACTGATGATCCCGGTGCCGCCGATGAAGAGGATTTTCATCCGGAACACGCTAGCGGGTGAAGCCGCAGTTTAACAGGATTTCCGGCGCTCCGGATTTTTCTGCTTTCATCGGAATCCCCGTGTCGGGCATGGTGGGGGCTGTTTCCCGTGGCTGATCTGAGATATTTTTACGGAGTGCTGACGGCGGTTGTGGAAATCGCCGGCATCCTCCTCGCTCTCCGGGCGGTGCTCATGGCGCGGACGCCGCAGTCCGCGATCGGCTGGGCAATCGCGCTGGTGATCATGCCGTTCATCGCGATCCCGCTTTTCCTGGTTTTCGGCGAGTCGCGGTTTTCCGGTTACACCCGCGCCGGAACCGGAAAATCCGCGGCGCTCGACGAGGCGTTGAGAGCGACGGTCCGGCACCTGGACGGCTACCATGCGGAGGTTCGAGGGCTGTGCGCGGACGGGTCGAAAGTGGCCCGGAATATCAGCCTACTTCCTCCGACGAACGGAAACCGGGTCCGCCTGCTGATCGATGGGCAGCAGACGTTCGATGCGATTTTTGAAGCCATCGATCGGGCGAAGGAGTCGGTCTGGGTCCAGTTCTTCATCATACACGACGACATCCTCGGGCGCGAGTTGGCCGTGAAGCTTCTGGCCGCCGCCGCGCGCGGGGTCGAGTGCCTGGTGATGTTTGACCAGGTGGGCTCGAAAAAACTTCCGGCCGGGTGGTGCGAAAAACTTGTCCAGGGCGGGGTGAAGGTCCAGCCGTTTGTCACCAACCGCCAGTTCGGACGGCACTTCCAGATCAACTTCCGGAACCACCGCAAGCTTCTGGTTGTGGATGGATCGGTGGCGTTCGTTGGCGGCCTGAATGCCGGGGACGAATACATGGGCCGCAGCAAAAAATTCGGCCCGTGGCGGGACACACACCTGCGGATCGAGGGCCCGTCGGCGACCGGGTTCCAAATGACATTTCTCGAGGATTGGAACTACGCCACGAAGTCGGTCCCGACATACCGGCTCCGCTCGACCCCGTTGGGGCAGTCCATCGTCTTCCCCGTGGCCTCCGGGCCTGCGGAAGACTGGAATGCCTGCTCGGCTGTTTATCTTTCGGTCATCCAGGACGCCAAGCGCCGGCTCTGGCTGGCAAGCCCGTATTTTGTCCCGGCGAGCCCTCTGCTCTATGCGATCTGCCACGCTGCACTGCGCGGTGTGGACGTGAGGATCATCCTGCCGCAAATGGCCGACCACCTGCTCCCGTGGCTGTCCTCGTTCACCTACTACCCAAAGCTTGAGGCCGCAGGGGTGAAGGTCTGGAGATACCAGCCGGGGTTCATGCACCAGAAGGTGCTGCTGGCCGACGACGACTTCGCAATCGTGGGTTCGATCAACCTCGACTACCGGTCGTTTATGCTCAACTTCGAACTCTCGGCCGCAGTCCAGGACCAGTCGTTCGCCGCGGATGTGGAGAATATGTTCCTTGCCGACTTCGACAGAAGCCGTCCGGAAAATCTGGCGGCATTCGACACCGGCTCTATCCTATTCCGTCTGCAATGCCGTGCGGCAGCGCTGATGAGTCCGGAGCAATAGAAGCCGGAGGTTGCGGTTGCCGGGGAAATCTGCTAACCGACTGGGGGTCTGGCGCTGGTGGACCGCAGGGTTGTCCGCCTGACGCCTGTCACGCATGCATTCACCGCCAACTTTCACCCAACCGGTCGAGGACGAGGATTTCGATCTATGGATCGAGGCCGGCCATGTGGAGAAACACTACTGGCTCGATCTCTGGCGATACCGCGAGCTGTTCTTTATTCTCGCCTGGCGGGATGTCGCGGTCCGATACAAGCAGACCGTGGCGGGAGCATCGTGGGCGCTTCTGCAACCGTTTTTGAGCATGTTGATCATGACGGTGATTTTCGGAATGGTCGCCCGCCTGCCATCCATCGGCAGCGCCCCCTACGCGATCATGGTCTTCGCCGCGCAACTGCCCTGGCAGTTCTTTTCCAATGCGCTCACGTCCTCGGGCCAGAGCGTGGTCACGAACCGCGACATGATTTCGAAGGTGTATTTTCCGCGGATCATCGTGCCGGCGGGATCCGTTCTGGTTTCCCTCGTGGACTTCCTGGTGTCGCTGGTGATCCTGGCGGCGATGATGCTCTGGTTCCGGTTTCCGCCGGTCTGGAACCTGGCGGCGCTCCCGCTGTTCATGCTCATGGCGACGATCTCCGCGCTGGGGGCGGGGCTGGTGCTGACGGCGCTGACCGTCCAATACAGGGATTTCCGTTTTCTGATTCCCTTTATCGCGCAGTTCGGAATGTTCGTGAGCCCGGTCGGCTACAGCAGCGAGGTGATTCGCGACAAACTCGGGGCGGACATGGCCTGGGTGTTCTACGTCTATTGCCTGAACCCGCTCGTCTTTGTGATCGAAGGATTCCGTTGGAGCATTCTCGGCGGGGAGTTCCGGCTGCTCGAGCCGCCGATGCTGCTTTCGTTCGCCGTTTCATTCCTCCTCCTCGCCGGAGGCATTGCGTATTTCCGAAAAACCGAGCGGTCCTTTGCGGACGTGATCTGATGGAGAGCGACGTGGTCATCCGGGTCGAAGGGCTCTCGAAAAAGTTTATCCTCGGCCAGCGCGCGGGCAGCGCCGGCGGGCTGAGGCACGCGATCGAGGACACCATCGCGGCACCGTTCCGCTGGGCGAAGGGAGTCGCTTCCGGCCAGAAGTCCCCGCGCCCGAGGCCGGAGGACAAGGAGTTCTGGGCGCTGCAGGATGTGACGTTCGATGTCCGGCGCGGCGAGGTGGTCGGGATCATCGGGAGGAACGGCGCGGGCAAGAGCACGTTGCTCAAGGTGCTCAGCCGGATCACCGACCCGACCAAAGGCCGGATCGGATTGAAAGGTCGCGTGGCCAGCCTGCTCGAGGTCGGCACCGGGTTCCATCCGGAGTTGAGCGGCCGCGAGAACGTCTTCCTCAACGGAGCCGTGCTCGGCATGCGGCAGGCGGAGGTCCGCCAGAAATTTGACGAGATCATAGCGTTTGCCGGTGTGGAGAAATTTTTAGACACGCCGGTCAAGCGCTATTCGAGCGGGATGTATGTCCGCCTGGCGTTCGCGGTCGCAGCGCATCTCGAGCCCGAAATCCTGATCGTGGACGAGGTCTTGGCCGTCGGGGATTCCGAGTTCCAGAAGAAGTGCCTCGGGAAGATGGAGGAGATTTCCACGACCGGGAGGACGGTGCTTTTTGTAAGCCACAATCTGCCGGCCGTTGGGCTGCTGTGTTCGCGGGGGATCTACCTCAAGGCCGGCCGCGTGGAAGCCCGAGGCGAGATCTCGGGTGTGATGGCGCGTTACCGGGAGGATTTTTCGTCGGACAACAAGCCAGTCCTCGACGCCGGCCACCGCCGCGGGTCAGGATCCCACCGGATCGTCCACGTGCAAATCGCGCATGAGCCGGTCAGCGCCCGCGAACCGCTCCGACTGCGGATCCAGATCCAGCAAATCCGCGATGAAGGCCCTTTCCATCTCGCGCTGCATTTTCGCGACGAGTGGGACACGGAGATTTTTTCTGTGGACACCGCCTACCTGGAAAAGGGGATTCTCCCGCCGGGCGATCAGACGCTGGAATTGGCCATCGGCTCGCCGTGGTTGTTTCCCAACCGCTACCGGATCGAGGCGTTTCTTCACCTCGGCGGAATCATCGATCACTGGCCGGACGCCTGCCGGTTCGAGGTGGACGGGGATGTCGCCAAGCAGGGCTACTCATTGGACAGCGCAAAAAACCGGGCCCAGACTCTCGCTTCGTTTCAGGTCGTGGGCAGGCCGGGCCTGGCCCATGACATCTGACCCGATGCGAGTCGCCATCGTATTGCCGGGCCGATGGAGAAGGTTCTCGCTCAACATGGAGGAACTCGGCCGCGCGATCGTGGCGGCCGGGCACGAGGTGGTTCTTGTCTGCCGCGGGATCGACGAAGAGTCGTGCGGCATCCCGGTCACGATTGCCTCGCCAACGGACGAAGCCTCGGCGGATTTCTGGCGCAGGCTCCATTGCGATCTCGCCATTTGCTTCACCAACGTCAACGCCCCAGAAACCCACCGTGCGCTGAGGGAAGCCGGCGTGTTCGTCGTCGCGCGCGCCGACTCCGACGGGCAGCTTGGCTTCCGGGTTTTCCCTGCGGCCGCATTTCTCCGGATTGTCCACCCGGCCAACGGTCCGGTCGATGCGCTGAAGCGGATGCGGCATTTCGTGAACTGCTGGCTGTTCCACCACCGGGAATTCGACTCTCGCACGATCCAATCGATCGAGGAGTCGGACACGGTCGTCATCGAGACGGAACTGGCACGGGCCAACCTCGCACGGTTTCTGCGCCACCACCGGAGGGAGGACCTGATCCCGCGGATCTCGATCGTCCCCCATCCCGTCGCGGACTGTTTTCTCGACACGCCGGCAACTCCCGACCCCGGGCCCTGGATCCTTTGTATCGGACGCTGGACCGATGATCAGAAAAATGCCCCGCTCATGCTCGCGGCACTGCAAAAAATCCTGGCCGGAAATCCCGAAGTCAAAATCCTTGCGGCAGGCGCGGGCGCGGGCGATGCGTTCCGGGCGATCGCCGATTCTCCGTTGGTCGAGATCGTCGGTTATCTGCCGAACCAAGAGATTCCTGCGTTGATCGACCGGTGCCGGTTCATTATTTCCTCGTCGCGATGGGAAGGTCACCCCATCAGCGGACTCGAGGCGCTCTGCCGTGGCAGAACGGTTGTGGGCACGCCGGTCCCGGGGTTCATCGACATGGTCGGCCAAGGGGAATTCGGCAGCATCGCCGGGAAACACACATCCGGCGCGCTTTCGCAGGCGGCCTTCCGCGAGATCGAGGCCTGGGACAACCGTCGCCGGAATCCCGAAAAGATCGCCGCGCACTGGCGGCCGCTCGTTAATCACGCTCTTGTCGTGGAGAAAATTCTCGCACCCCGCAACCGCTCATGACAGATCCGATCCGGCATTCGACGAAAGCGGTGGATTTGTTAATCGCGGCCCGCCGGTCGCCGGTCGGCCCCGGCGGACTCGCTGGCTACCAAACCGGACTCGCCTCGGAATTCGAGGGCCGCACCGGCGGCAAGCCCGCGCTCTGCGCGCTCTCGGGCGGCGCGATGGAGAATGTGACGCTTTTGGACGCGATGGTCCACGAACCCGCGCGGATTTGGAGCAGCCTTGCCTCCCGGCCGGTTTTTCATTCCCTGCTCGAGTTCTGGATCCGAGCCGCCTACCGCCGGGGGACCAGTCTCCTGCTGCCGCATCGGCCGCGCGTGGTGCATTTCGTCGGGACGGGCTGGGATTTTACCGGGTTTGCCATGGCTGATTTTGCGCGGAGGAACCGAGCCCGCTTCACGGTCTGGCCAGCCGTTCACCCGGGGCAGTGGGGGGACGACACGATCGACCTGCGGCTTTACCGCCAGGCTGATGCGGTCTTCTGCCAATCCGGGGTGGAGCGCCGGCTACTTGCCGGGCGCGGGATCGATCCTGGAAGGCTCGTGCTGTGCGGGCTCCCTCCGATGTGCCTTCCGGGCGGCGACGGGGCGGGGATGCGGGGGCGGCTCGGGATCGGAACACGGCCGGCGGCACTGTTCCTTGGCAAGCGGAGTTCCGAGAAGGGCTACCCCGCGCTGCTGGAGGCGTGGAAGAGAGTCGTGTCGAAAATTCCAAATGCCGTTCTTCTGCTCGCCGGGCCCGGAGGCGTGGAGGAACCTTCGTGCGGGGATTCGATCCGCGACCTCGGGGCGCCCGACGAGGAGGTCAAGGCCGATGCGCTGGCGGCATGCGATGTCTTTGCCCTTCCGTCGGCGCATGAGTCCTTCGGGATCGTGTATGTCGAGGCGTGGAGTTACGGGAAGCCGGTCGTATGCGGCCCGGCCTCCGCATCCCGCGAGCTGGTGCACGATGGGATCACCGGCCTGTGGGCGGAGCAGACGCCGGAAAGCATCGCCGATGCGATCATCCGCTTGCTGGGCGACCGGGAACTCCGCTATACACTCGGCGCGGCGGGCATGAGGTTCCAACGCGAGCGGCTGACTTGGGAAACAACGATAAACACCCACCTGAAGGCCTGGGCCGCAACCTGATCGAGATTTCTGATGCCGACACCCATGGATCCATTGCCATCAACTTCCCCGCGTTTGGAATACCTCGATTCCCTGAGGGGGTTCGCGATTCTGGGCGTCATCGCCGCCCACTGTGCCGGGCAGGCAGGCGGAGCCTTCCAAGGATGCTGGTTGGCGTTTGCCGGGTCCACCGGAGTGCTTCTGTTCTTCCTCGTCAGCGCGTTCACCATCTTCCTCACCCTCGACCGGGCGCAGTCGCGGGAAACGCACATCCTGCAGAATTTTTTCACCCGTCGGTTCATGAGGATTCTGCCGATGTTCTGGGTGGGCTCCGTTCTTTACGCCTGGCTTCCCGGCAGGGAGCACTGTGTTCCGCCCATTGATGTGAATGCCTGGCATTATGCGCTGACCGCCATCCTCCAGCACGGCTGGCATCCGGCCACGATCAACAGCGTGGTCCCCGGCGGATGGACGATCGCTGTGGAGGGGGCGTTCTACCTGATCGCGCCGTGGCTGTTTTTCAGAATCCGCGACTGGCGGCGGGCGATGTGGTTCCTGCTGGCCGCGCTTCTCTTTTCAAAAGCCGCCAACATCGGGCTCCATGTGCTGGTCGCGAAGACGCCGCTCTTCGGCGGAGTTCCAGCAGTGTGGGTGGATTTTTATCACGGCCGGTGGTTTCCCACCCAGCTTCCGGTTTTTGCGTGCGGAATTCTGGCGTATCGAATCGTCAAGAGTACCGGAAATTTCTGGACCCCGAGGATCGGCTTGGTTTTTCTCGCGGCCTCGGGAGTCATGCTGTTCAGCGCGATCGAAATCGGATCCCACGGGCTTCTTTCCGAGCAGGTTTTTTACGGCTTCGGGTATTTGCTCCTCATCCTGGGGTTGAGCGCCAACCCGCTCCCGATCTTCGTCAATTTTTTCACGCGGCTCGTCGGCCGGATCAGCTACAGCGCATATATCCTGCACTTTGTCGTTCTCGCGGGCGTCGTGGCGGTTTTCCGCGCGGTTTTGCCCGGGATTTTCAACCATCCGCTCATCGCTTTCGTTCTGCTCTTCCCGGCGACAGCATTGCTGACCATCCCGGTGGCCTGGACGACATTTCGCTTTGTGGAGGCCCCGGCCATCGCGCTGGGCGCGCGTTGGATCAGGCGGAACGAGGCGTCGGGCCAGCCGCCGGCCCACTGAATAGAAAATGGATGCCACCATCCTCATCCCCACCTGCAACCGCCCGGAGGCATTGGCGGCCTGCCTTCGCCTGCTCGTGCCGCAGATCCCGACCGACGGCTCCTTTGAACTGCTGGTCACCGACGACAGCAGCGCGACGGACACCCGGGACATGCTCGGCCGCGAATTCCCCGCCGCCCAATGGATGCGCGGACCGCGACGGGGGCCGGGAGCGAACCGAAATGCGGGCGTTCGAAGCGCGCGCGGCGGCTGGGTGATTTTTCTAGATGACGACTGCCTGCCCGTCCCGGGACTTTTGTCCGCCTATATGACCGCGATCGCGGGTGTTGCTGCCGGCTCGGCAGTCGTGCTCGTCGGCAAAACCGTCCCCGGCGAGGGGTCGCGCGACTCGCTGCTGTGGGAGTCGCCCGGGTATTCGGGAAGCGAACCCCTGCCGCCGTCGTGCAACTTTGCCGCCCGTCGGGATTTGTTTGAGAAATCCGGCGGGTTTGACGAGCGGTTCCGGATTTCTTTCGAGGACATGGAGATGTTTTCGCGGTTTCAGCTTTCCGGCGTGGAGATCCGGTTTGTTCCGGGCGCGCTGGTCGGGCACCCGATGCGCATGGTCCCATCCGCCGCGAAACTCGCGGACCGCTGGGAGGCGCGCGTGGTGAGCACCCACGACCTCGGGGCTTCATCCGCGCAGATCCTCCTTTTACTCCCGCGCCATGTCGCCGCTGTCATCGTGTCGCGGTTCCGGAATCCAAAGACCGGGCGCGGCCGCCTGCCCGCAGCATTCCTTTTCTTTGCCGAGTATCTCTTCTTTCTCGTCCGGCTTCCCCGCTGGGTTTGGACGGTAAAAAAATCCCCTCGCAGCGCCTTCTGGGAGCGGATGGTCGCAGAGGGAAAAGCTCCACCCCGATTCGGGCTCTGAGACCCATGACGATCTCCGTGATCATCCCCACGTTCCGCCGACCGTCGTATCTGTTGACGGCCCTCCGCGGGCTCGCCGCCCAGCAGCGGCTACCGGACCAGATCGTGCTCGGGCTCCGGCGCGGTGATGAAGAAACGGAGGCGATGCTCCGCGAACGGGCGTCGGAAATTCCCGATGTGGAAATGGCGTATGTTGAAGTGCCGGGAGTGGTGGCCTCGATGCAAGCTGCGTTGGAGCTGACTCGCGGCGACATTGTCTGCCTGCTCGACGACGATGCCGAACCGTTGCTGGATTGGATCGGGAAAATTGCCGCACGGTTTTCGGATGATGGCCGGTTGGGCATGGTCGGCGGGCGCGATCTGCTCCGCGACCACCCGGAAATGCGTGCCGCCGAACCGACCACCGGGAGGGTCGGGATTTTCACATGGTCCGGGCGGTTCCTCGGCAACCACCACCGCGGCGGAGGCAGCTTCCGCCGCGTGGACACGCTCAAGGGCTGCAATGCGGCCGTCCGCGGCGACCTGCTGCGCCGGATCGGATTCGAGCAGAGCCTGCGCGGAGCAGGGGCGCAGGTTCACTGGGAGATCGCATTGTGCCTGGACGTGGCGGCGGCGGGATTCGGCGTCGCATACGATCCGGAAATCCGCGTCATCCACCACATCGCGCCGCGCTATGATATTGACCAGGGACACCGCGGCGTGTTCTCTCCGGAAGGCCTTTATGACATGGTTTGGAACGAACACTTCGTGGTCTCGAATCGCATGAGACCCGCCAAAAACTTCCGCCACTATCTTTTTGCCGTCCTGGTCGGATCATATTCCGCGCCGGGAGTGGTGCAATACCTCCGGCTTCTGCTCCGGCGGGACCCGCACCGGAACGAGCGGTTCGCGATCACATGGAAAGCCATCCACGACGGGAGGAAGGCATCGAGCCATGCGCGCGCCTGAGCTTTTTCAAAGGCTGTGGCGTCGCACCGAGATCTCGATCCCCTCGCCCGCGTCGCTGTTCCGCAAAACCCTGTGGAGGCTTCGCGGGGCTTCTATCGGGCCGCGGACCCGCCTGCCGGCCTGCCGCGCGCTGTGGCCGCACCAGGTCAGGATCGGAGCTGACTGCCGGCTTCAGCCCGGAGTCTTTTTCAACTACGACCATTATTGGACGCCGGGTCCGTCGATCATTGTGGGGGACCGCGTGTTTATCGGGAACGGGGTCGAGTTCAACATCCAGGGCCGGATCGAGATCGGTGACGACTCACTGCTCGCTGCGGGATGCTTCTTTGTCGATCACGACCACGGCATGCGGACCGGCGGGCCGATCAACAGTCAGCCCAATGAAGTCGAGCCGATCCGCCTCGGAAAAAACGTGTGGCTGGGTGCGCGGTGCATCGTTTTGAAAGGCGTCCACATCGGTGACGGGGCGGTCATCGGCGCGGGCTCGATCGTCACCAAATCCGTTCCGGCCAACGAGGTCTGGGCCGGCAATCCCGCGAGGGCCTTGCGCCCATGAGCAATTCCCGCGGCGCATGGGCGGCCATCAAGAACACGGTTCGCCCGCTTATTCCGCCCAGTCTGTGGCAGGATCTGCGGCTCGTGAGAATCCGGCTGGTGAAACGGATGTTCAAACCGTTTGTCACGAAGCAGCGCTTCGGGGATGTGGAGTTGAACCTTCAGATCAGCGATCCGATGGCCTTGGCCTGGTATGGGCGGGGCGGCGGTCTGCTCACGGAAATCGAACTTTTGAAAAGGAGCGGCCTGCAATCCGGCGCGCGGGTTTTCGACCTTGGCGCGCACCAGGGAGTGGTCGCCCTGCAGTTGGCGCATCACGTCGGGCCGGACGGGCTCGTTGTCGCCGTGGAGGCGAACCCGCACAACGCCGCGCTCGCCCGCGAGAACTGCCGCCTGAACGAGGCCCCGAATATCGTGGTCGAGCACGCCGCCGTCGCTTCAAGCCCGGGCTGGATTTCGTTTTCCCGGGACTGGGATGGACAGGCCGTCGGCAGGGGGCGCGCAAAGGTGCCCGCGATCACCGTGGACGAGTTGTGCTGCCGATACGGACAGCCCCACGTTCTCTACATCGATGTGGAAGGCTACGAGTGCGAAGTGCTGGCTGGCGCTTCCGAGACGCTCGCCCTCGCGCCGGACCTCTATATAGAAGTCCATGCGGGATGCGGGCTCGAGGACTTCGGCGGAAGCGTGGACAAGGTGATCTCCCATCTGCCCCCAAACGCCTACGACCTCTATGCGATCCGGCCGGCCCGGACACCCGACGACAGCGACGACGTCTGCGCGTTTGATCAAAGCCTCGACTGGATCCATGAGAGATTTTACCTGGTCGCTCTCAAGAAAACCGGATCCTCATGAAACTGCACCGGCTGGTGATATTCACGAGTCTCCCGGAAGTCGGCGGTCACACGACAACGACGATCAAGCTGTGCGAGTTGCTCCGCCCGATGTTCGAGCAGATCTGCGTCCTCATCAAGGACATCCCTGGGCACGGGTTCTCGGAGGGCGCGCGCGATGAACTCACACGGGCCGGCGTGCGGACGATCCGGTTTTCCATGGGGAACCCGTGGGGCTGGCGCGGAATCCCCGGCGGCTGCCGGAACGCGGACGTCTTTCTTGTGATCGGCATGCGCCATCTCTCGCCGATCCTGGCCCTGCTGCTCCGAGCCAGGCAATCGGTTTACTACCATATCACGCACGAGTTGAGCCTCCCGGTTCTCCGCCAGCTCCGGATCAACGGCCGGATTTTCACCAAGCTGGTTTTCATCTCGCCGGCGACCATGCGGCACTATTCTGGATCATCCAGGAATGCCGGCAAGCCGTTCTGGGCGCTCCAACCGACCGAGCTTTCGCCCGGTGTCGCCGTCGCCCGGGAACGCGCACCAGGTCCGGTCCGCTTCGGGTTTCTCGGTCGCCTGACCGAGGAGAAGGGTGCCGGATTCCTCGCTGATCTCATCGAAAAATGTCCGGCGCCGTGCGAACTGCATGTCGCCGGTCGCGGCCCGCAGGAGGCCAACTTGCGGCAGCGCCAGGAATCCCGGCCGGACCGGTTCTTTTTTCAGGGATCGTTTACGACTCCGGAACGGACGGCATTCCTCAGCCGGTTTTTTTCCGGGATCGACAGGCTCTGCGTGCCGAGCCTGGACGACCGCGAAGGAATCCCGAATGTGATCCTCGAAGCGCTACAGTTCGGCGTTCCGATCCTGGCGACGCGGAGCGGGGGGATGCGGTCGTTCGAGATGGGCGAGCTGGGGCCAGCGGATCCGGAGGTGATCCGGCTCGTCGGGCCGGCGGAATTTTCCGGGGCGCTCGCGGCGCTCGCTTCCGCCCCGCCGCCATCGCACGCGCTGCAAAAACGGTGTCGGGATTATTTTGAAAAATTATTTTCCGATGAAGTGCTGGCCGGACGCTGGCGGAAGATTTTCTCGATATCCGGCAGCTGATCGCCTACCATGGTTCATCTTGAATTCGACCCCCGACTGGAAAAAGGCACCCGGCCGATGAAGCCTCGGCGAATTCTTGTCATCACTCCAACGGGGAGGAACATCGGCGGCGCGGAGATCATGCTCGGCCAGTTTCTTTCCTCCGCAATGATCGAGGGTCTCGATGTGCATGTCGTCTTCCTGGAGGGCGGAGACCATTTTGAAGAAATAAAAAATGCCGGGCATTCCTGCGAGCTGGTGTGGGCGGGGCGCCTGCGGCAGCCGCTGAAGTGGCTGCGCGCGACATCGGTCGTGGGGCGGGCACTGAAAAAATTCAAACCCGATTTGATCATCGGCTGGCAATCGAAAGCCGTCGCCTATGCGGGCATCCCCGCGCGGCTGGCCGGGGTGCCGTTTTTCTGTTTTCACCGCGGCAATCCCGGGAGCAGCTTCATCGACCACATCGGCCATGTCCTTCCCTGCAACGGTTACCTCGCCAATTCCTCCTTCACGGCGGGCAAGCTCGCCGCCCACACCAAGAGACCGATTTCCATCATTCATTCGTCGGTCGATTTCAAGCGTTTCGACCCACTGCTGATGACGGAATCCGCCGAGTTGAAAGCCCGGTTCGGCTTCGATCCCGGGCAGCCGCTGGTCGGCATTGTCGGGAGGCTGCAGCGGTGGAAGGGAATCCATATTTTTGCGAAAGCGATCACGCAAGTGCGCAAGAGCCACCCGCACTGCCAGTCGGTGATCGTCGGAGGCTCGCACGGCCTCGAGCCGGACTACGTGGAGTATCTGGAAAAGTATTTCAGTTCGAAATCCATGAGCGGGCATCCGCGCATGGTGGGGACCCAGAAAAACGTGCACGAGTGGATGCAGGCGATGGACGTGATCGTCCATGCCTCCGACCAGGAACCTTTCGGCATCGTTGTCATCGAGGCCATGAGCCTGGGCAAGCCGGTTGTTGCCAGTATCCCCGGAGGCCCCGCGGAGGTCATCGAACACGGGGTCAGCGGCCTGCTGGTTCCGCACGGGGACGAGGAGGCGCTCGCCGCCGCCATCGGCCGGTTCCTCAAGGATTCCGACTTTGCCGCGAAGTGCGGACAGCGCGCCCGCCAATGCGCGCTCAAATATGACGGTGCCAATTATGCCGGGCGGATCATCAAAGCAATTGATGAGTTGCGTGCGGACTGACCGGCAGCCGCTTCCGGAGGTTGCCGGGGGAGGGCCCGCGCCAGCCTGTCCGTGCAGAGGAGTGCTCGCCTCCGCGGAGACAAATGCTATAAACGGCGAATCATGGATTGGCTGACCGCACTGCTCATCGTCATCCCGGCGGTCATTCTTTATTTCAGAAACCCCGGGTGGCTGATCGACTATCTGATCTGGGTCACCGTGCTGAACCGCGGCATCCGCCGGGTCGTGGACTGGATGGCCGGTTCGTTCAACGCCTTTTCGCCGATCAGTCTCACTCCGCTGGTGGTTTCCGGGTTTGTCTTTCTGATCGTGCTGCAGAACTACCGCACGCTCCCCGGCTACCTGCAGCGTGTCATCCGGCTTTTTACCGCGGCCCTGACGATCGGGTTTGTTGTAGGCCTGGTGCAGAACCAGCTCGCCGCCGTCTACGCGCTGGCAGAATATGTCACGCCGCTCTCGATCATGGGCTGCGCGGCGATCGCCAAAGGCAACGACCGGATTCTCGACCGGTGGATTAAGAGCATCGGGTGGGCGGCCGTGGTCGTCAGCATTTACGGCTGGTATCAGTATTACACCATCCCTCCGTGGGACGCATTCTGGGTGAAGGCCGTCGGGTTCGAGGGGTATCTAGGAAAATTGAAGTCAACGGAAATGACCGTGTTTTCCACGATGGCCGAGCGCGGCGTGCTCGCGAGCTTCCTGGCTTTCGCCGTGATCCCGATGATCATCTCGAAGCGCTGGCGGAATGTTGCCGGATGGGGCTCCGTGGTCCTGATCATTGCCACGATTCTGCTGACCTATGTGCGCACTGCGATCATCACGATCGGGCTGGCCACGATCATGTTTCCGGTGCTCAACCGCGGGAAGAATACGTTTCAGATCATCCTCGTGCTTTGCGTGGCGGCGTTTGCGGGCAGTTATATTCTGAACAAGACTCCCAGCTCGGACAAGGTCGGCGCGCGCTTGCAGACGATCGGATCGATCACGGAAGACGGCTCGTTTAAACAGCGCTTTCTGATCGCAAGCTACGGGGTTGGAGCGCTGATCAAAAATCCGATCGGCACCGGGCTGGGATCGACAGGCCTGGCCGGACGTGTCAACACGGGCGTCGCGGAGGCCGGCGGGATCATCGGCGACAACGGATATTTTGAAATCCTCCTTCCCTTAGGCCTCATCGGAGGAGGCTGTTTCTTCTACGCGTTATTCCTGATCTGGAAACAGATCCGGATTTTTGAAAAGCGCGGCATCCGGAGCGAAGTGCTGATGGTGGCAAAAACCCTGTTCGTCACCGGGGCCGTGGCGCTTTTTGCCGGCAACTGGCTCGCGGGGCCGGGTTCGATGGTCTTCTGCGTCTTCGCCGGGTTTGCCGCGTATCCCAAACCGGCCATGGATCGCATCGTCAAGGCCCTGGCCGGAAAACGGCTCCGGGAAAAACCAACCCCCGACATTTCCGGCGGAGGCATCGTCGGACAGAATTCCTGACGATGCGCATCGCCTTCGCCATGATCAACTGCAACCGGCGCGACGGAAGTGCGCGACCGGTGAACGAAGTCGCCGAAAGGCTGGCGCGCAGAGGTCACGAAGTCCATCTCTTTGCCAGAAAGGCGGAGGACATCGATCTCGGGCTTGTCCGCTGGCACAGGATCCCCGGCCCTGGATGGCCGGAGGTGCTCGATTTCTCGACCTACCATCTGCTCGCGAACATCCGGTTCCGACCCCGGAAATTCGATGTTGTCCATTCGATCGGGTGCAACACGACCCGGGCCGATGTGGTCACGATCCAGAACATCCAGCCGGCGAAGCAGGAGATCACGCGCCGGTTCGACGGGAGGGAACAGGTGATGCCGCTGCGGCGGTTCACGCGGTGGCTCTACCACCTCCGCACCTGCGCGGCGGAGAAGGCGCTCTACAACCGCGCGGGATCCCTTCCGCCGATCGTCTTCCTGCCGGTCTCGCGCGGCGTCGAACAGGAGCTGCGGCGGTTTTATTCCATCGGGCGTTCCCCCGTCCGGATCGTTCCCAATGCGGCCGACACCGCCACATTCCGGCCGCTGGAGCCGGCCGAGCGCGCGGCTTGGCGAACGAAAAACGGATTCGCTCCGGCCGACTTCCTCGCGGTTTTTTCAGGCGGGGAATGGTCGAGGAAAGGGCTGGATTTGGCGATCGGCGCCATCGCCGCCACCGGAGATCCACGCCTGAAACTCTTTGTCGCGGGAGACGATGCCAACCGCCGCCGGTTCGAGCAGTTGGCGGCGGGACTCGGGGTCGCCGACCGGGTGACATTCGGGGGATTCCGCAAGGACATTGCCAAGGTGCTGGCTGCCGGGGATGTTTTTCTTTTTCCCAGCCACTACGAGGCATTCAGCCTGGCCACGATCGAGGCCGCCGCGTGCGGGTTGCCGGTGCTCGCTCCGCGGATCAACGGGACGGAAGATTTTATCGAACCCGGTGTGAACGGCGAGTTCATCACCCATGATTCGGACTCCATCGGAACCTGCCTGCGGACGCTCCTCGGGCGGCCCGATCTCGTCCGCACGATGGGAGAAAATGCCCGCCGCCTTGTGGAGACAACCTACACGTGGGACCGCGTGACAAAGATGACCGAGGAGGCCTACGCCGAATCGGTCGAACTCCGGAAGCTAAGCCCATGAAGATCGCGTGGTTTGCCACCAAAGGAAGCGGATCGAACGAAGCGCTGCGGATGCAGAAGCTCCTCTCGCGACTTCCAGGGACTGTGGAGCTCCAGTTCGACAAGGGGGATAAGCGGCGAAGCTTCCTGAGGCTGTGGAAAGCCGTGAAGCTCGCAAGGCCGGACCTGCTCGTGATGGAAGGCACCGGAATTGCCGGCGGGACCGTGTGCCTGCTGGCGCGGGCGATCCTCGGCATCCCCTACGTCTTCAGCAGCGGCGACGCGGTGGGGCCGTTTGTCCGAGCATGGAATCCGGTCGCCGGCATTTTTTTTGAAGCCTACGAACGCCTGCTTTGCCGCTGCTGCGCGGGATTCATCGGCTGGACGCCGTATCTCTGCGGTCGCGCGATGGCATTCGGCGCAAGAAAAGCCGTCACAGCGGAAGGTTGGGCGATCGGGGAAACGGGCGGCGGTCCGTCCCGAAGCGCGATCCGGTTGCGCTGGGGAGTCCCCGCCGACGCGATCGTCGTGGGGATCGTGGGAAGCCTCGTGTGGAACCCGCGGCTGCAATGGTGTTACGGGCTGGATCTCGTCCGCGCGGCGCGGAACGTGGACCGGCCCGATTTGTGCGTGGTTGTTGTCGGAGGCGGAGACGGCCTTACCCATTTGCGCCAGCTCGCGGGCGACCTGCTCGGCCGCCGCATTTTTCTCCCCGGCCAGGTTCCACTCGAGGAAGTGATGCCGGTCCTTCGGGCGATGGATGTGGGAAGTTTGCCCCAAAGCGTCGACGGGGTCGGGGCGTATCGCTATACGACGAAGCTGCCCGAGTATCTGGAAGCGCGACTGCCTGTGATCACCAGCCAAACCCCCGCGTCCTACGACCTCGGCACGGACTGGATGTGGCGACTGCCGGGGTCCGTCCCCTGGGGGGATCGATACCAAAGCGCTCTGGAGGATCTGCTCCGCCACCTCGACCCGGAAATGATCGCGGAAAAATCCGCCTTCCTCCCGCCTGCGGAATCCTGTTTCTCGCATGACCGCCAGTGCGCGCGTGTCGCGGCTTTCATACACGAGCTGATGGACGGGAGCGCGTCATGAGCCAGCGGGCACCCGAGCGTCTCTGGGCGATTTCCCGCTCACTGTTTCAAAGAAATCATCCGTTTGCCGCGCGCGTGGTCAAGACGCTGAACTGGGTGGTCTTCAAGTGCCTCCTTCCCGAGCAGGCAATCGTCGGCAAAGGCGTGATCCTGGAGCACCATGCCCTCGGCATCGTGATGCACCCGCAGGTCACCATCGGTGATCACTGCCGGATCTACCACCATGTCACGCTCGCTGCGGAGTGCTGCATCGGCTCGGAATACCGGATCGTGCTCGGCCGCGACGTCACCATCGGCGCGCATTCGATCGTCGTCGCCCGCGAGTTACATTCGCTCCGGATCGGAGACGGCAGCGTTCTCGGAGCAGGCTCGGTCCTGACCAGGGACGTTCCCCCGGGCCAAGTCTGGGCCGGCAACCCCGCACACTTCATTAGCCCAACTCTTGCAACCGGGGGGATGGCAACAGCGCAAGTTGCGGATAATCAGATCAGGCATTGAAACGTATCCCATGCAGAGAGGGAATGGATTTGAAGCTGATGGCCACGCCTGGACCATGACGTAAAGCTAGCACGCCGGGCAGGAATTGTGACCTCTACTCCTTCGCGCGCCTTTTCCCATGAACGCCGGACTGGCTCTTTTTCAATCCAGACGACCGGCCTTTGGGCGTTCCCGGCGCGGACCCCGAGCATGGTGCCGTGCGTTTGCCAGACGATGCGGAGTCGCTTGAAAAATGCTGCTGATAGGTGCATTCTCTTGTCCGCCATGAAATCCGTCCAGGTTCACTACGAAGGCCGCGTCCAGGGGGTGGGCTTCCGGTGGACGGTTAAAAACCTTTCCCGCGAATTCGATGTCGCGGGAACGGTGAAGAACCTTCCCGACGGCCGCGTGGAAATCGTGGCGCAGGGCGACGAAACCGACGCGTTCCTAGAAGCCATCCGGCGGAGCGTGTTGGCGGGCCACATCGAAAACGAGCGCTTCGAAACCATCCCGCGCGTGCAGGGCCTGCGCGGATTTCTTATCATCCCATGAATGCAGTCACCGTTGAAAACCTCACAAAAATTTACCCGGTCCCGATGCGGCGGCAGCGCGTCGTCGCCGTCAAGAACCTGAGCCTCACCGTGAAGGAGGGCGAAGTTTATGGCCTGCTCGGGCCGAATGGCTCGGGTAAAAGCACCACGCTGAAAGTGCTTCTCGGCCTGGTGACACCGACGAGGGGCGAAGCCGCGATTTTCGGAAAGAACAGCCGGGACTACCAGAGCCGAGCGGAGGTCGGGTTCCTCCCCGAGAACCCCTACTTTTATAAATTTCTCACCGCGGAGGAGACGCTGCGGTTCTACGGAAAAATCTGCGGGATTCCCGCGCGGGAGCTGGGTTCCCGGATCTCCGATCTGATCTCGCTGGTCGGCCTGGAAGACGCGCGCCACCGGCGGGTGGGAGGGTTTTCAAAAGGCATGCTCCAGCGCATCGGCCTGGCCCAGGCGCTGGTCCAGAACCCGAAGCTCGTCGTCCTCGACGAACCGACCGCCGGGGTCGATCCCGTCGGCTCACGCCAGATCCGCGATCTGATCCTGGATTTGAAAAAGCGCGGAAAGACGGTCCTTCTGACATCGCACCTGCTCGGTCAGGTCCAGGAGGTTTGCGACCGCGTGGGGATCATGGCCCGCGGAGAGATGGTGCGCGAGGGCAGCCTCGACGAACTCACCGCCATCGACCGGCAGACGGAATTTGTCGTGGAGGACGCGCCCGAGGGGCTGCGCGAAAAGATCGAGGAACTGGTTCGCGGGTCCGGGGCGCGCTTCGTTGCGGCACGGCGTCCGCAGCGCGATCTCGAGGGGGTTTTTTTGGAATCCACGACCCCGAAGGAATGAGGGCGTTCATCACCGGCACCGACACCGGGGTTGGAAAAACGTTTGTGACGGCGCTGCTCGCCCGGGCGCTCCGGCGGGCCGGGCTCGACACGATCGCGCTCAAGCCGATCTGCTCCGGCGACCGCGGCGACGCGGAAATCCTGCGGGCCGCGTGCGATGCGGAGCTGGGGCTCGACGAGGTCAACCCGCTCTGGTTCCAAATGCCGGTGGCCCCACATCTCGCGGCCCGGCACGAGACCCGGACCATTTCGATTCCGGCACTCGAAGACTGGTATCGCTCGGTCTCGGCGGTGAGAAAATCCGTGCTGGTCGAGGGGGCCGGGGGATGGCTGGTGCCAATCGCGGACAAGACGCTGATCGCCGACCTGGCGGCCGTGCTCGGCCTGCCGGTGATCGTTGTGGTCGCGGACCGGCTCGGCTGCGTCAACCACGCGCTGCTGACAATCGAGAGCATCCGCTCCCGCGGGCTGGAATGCCGGGGGATCATCCTCAACTCGCTGCGGCGCGAATCCCCGGAGAGGGATCTTGGAAACCGCGCGATGCTCGAAGAGTTCACGGGCGTCCCCGTGCTCTTCGAAATCACGCCGGAGCAGCGGGAAATCGAACTCGCGATCGCCTGAGCCGCACGCTATTTTTTTACGATAGCGACCCTCGCCCCGTCGATTCGCGCGCCGCGCGAGAGGAAAAAGCCGTGCAGTTCCGACGTATAAAACTCCTGGCCGGGCGGCACTCCATGCTCGGCGTTGAGCGTCAGATGCAGCATCCCTCCGGGCTTGAGAATCCGCCCGATGTCATCGAGGAAAAACGCCCACTCCTTGGATGTCCAGAGCTGAGGGGTGTCGTGATTGTTGAAGCAGATGGCGAAGGCGGTGACGAGGTCGAAGGGCGCTGCCTCCATCTCCGGCAGGGGCGTGAACGGCTCGATGCGGATGATGTAGCGGCGCAAATTCTGCACGCGGATCAGCTCCCGGAAAATCCTGCTCTCGTCGATGTCCAGGCCGGACGCCCGGTGGCCGAGCATCTGGCAGATTTTCATGAAATAGCCCGGGCCGCAGCCGAGATCGAGGATGTCCATGGGAGGCCGCCCGTAGAGTCCGAGGTGGTCAACATTCCGGAGATTCTGCTGGAGGAGGCGCCGGAGTTCGATGACGTATTTCCTTGGATCGCGCAGGCGTTTTTTTTCAACCTCCTGGTCGCTCTGGCCGAACTCCTCCTGGAGCCGGGCGAATTCTTCCGAGTAAATGGCGTCGTAAACCGCTTTTTCCGAAACAGCAAAAATCCGGCGCCGCAGCCATTTGGCGGGCTTGGCGAGAAACGGCCAGCGATCGGCGGAGGAAAGGAGCGGCTTCAAGGAATCCATGGATGAGGTGCGGTGTTGTTGCCCGGAACGGGAGCCGTCTCCGGCGGCGTCAGACTTTCTTTTTCTTGAGCATCGAGGGAAGCCATGTCCAGACGATCTGGGTGGAGACCGCGTAGTTCCACACGGCGCCGATGAGGGCGCCTGCCGCCCCGGCAAACCACCAGGGGATCGCATGCTCGAAGAGATATTCTGCGGACTGGACATTCACGATTGCCCCCAGGGCACAGATCGCCATGTATGCCGTGAGCCCCGCGGCGAGGAGGAAACCTTTCAGACGGCGGGAGCGGAAGGTCACGGCGTTGTTGACAAGGAAGTTGGAAACCATTGCAACCACCGTGGCGGAAATCTGCGCGTTCACGAAAGGGACTCCCGCCCCCCGGAAGAGAGTTCCGAGAATCGCGAGGTGGAGGAGAAGCCCGGAGAGGCCGGCCATCACGTAGAGCACAAAACTCACCGGCACCAGGCGCCCTACTGTCTTGTCGACGAGAAGGTAGAGATACTCGAGGCCGACCACGACATCGAGCTTGCTCTCGCCATGCTGGCGGGCGCGGAACTCATAGGGGAATTCGCGCGTCCTGATCGTGCGTCCGGTGGAAAGAACGATGTCCAGCAGGATCTTGAATCCCTTGCCGGTCATGTGGTGCACGGTCTCCTCGAAAAGCCCACGACGCAGCACGAAGAATCCGCTCATCGGGTCCGACAGCGGCGTGCGCAGAACGGATTTTTCGATAAGAGTGGCGAACTTGCTCACGAATTGCCGGCGCTTCGACCAGTTGCTGACCCCGCCCCCGCCAGTGTAGCGGGTCCCCACCGCCAGATCGAGCAGAGGGTCCTCCCGGAAGGCCGAAATCATGATCGGAAGAACAGTTTCATCGTGCTGGAGGTCCGCGTCCATCACCGCGAAAAGCTCGGCCGAGCTCGAGGCCATTCCTTCCAGGCACGCCGAGGCGAGCCCGCGGCGGCCGATCCGGCGGATCGCGCGGACGCGGGGATGCCGGCGGGAGAGATCGAGCAGGACGTCCGCCGATCCGTCGTCGGAGTCGTCATCCACAAAAACGACCTCCCAGTCAAAATCCGAAAGCAGCTCGTCGAGCCGCCCGACAACCAGCGGGATATTCTCGCGCTCCCGGAAAGTGGGAACAACAACAGTGACGTCAAGTCGTTTGCTCATGAGGCGGACGGGCCAGCGGGCGGCTTCGGAGAGGAGATCTTTTCCCACACGGTGGATCGGTTTTCAATCACATCGGGTTGATGGGGATACGCCCACCGCGGTCGGACCGGGCTGGACCCATCGAAAATGACCTTGTAGCCGGAGCTTGGGTCGAAAAGCGCCAGATACTCAGCCCTGACGATTTTCTCGACGTCGGTCGAGCACCAGATAACCCAGCCGGGACCGCGTTTTGCGCGGGCTTCCCTGCTGAACCACTCCGGCCCGTCCTTGCTCTTCCATTTGTCGCGGAGCTTCTGCATTTCCTTGTTGTCGGCGAACATCTGGTCGAACTGCGCCGCCCGCTCGATGGCTCCCGGTATTTTGACCGTGTGGATGTCGCGTCCCGGCATGAGAGATATCGCAGGGATCGACTTGCTCACCTCGACGAACGCTTCGCCGACAATCCGGTCGCGCACGACCGCGAGCATTTTCATTCGCGGATCCCCCCGGAAGAGCTCGCCCACCCACCAGCCGCAGACGAGATTATAGACAATCGTCGCAGCGAGCACCGGCAGAAAAACCCATTTCATCCGGGTCAGGATCCCGAATCCCGCAGCGGCGAGTATCAGCAAAAACGGGGCCATCGGGAGCACGAACCGCGTGGTCATCCGCGGGAATGCCCCGATTTTCCATGTGTAGAGAAGGAAGACCACGAGGGCGAGCAGCCAGAGCTTCCAGGCGTCGTTGCGCCTCAGGCTCAATGCCAGCCCGACCAATCCCACCAACACCCCGCAGGCGACGATGACCGTCGCCGGCCACCCGAGGATTTCCGGAAACGTCTGGAAAAAGGCGACGTAGCCGGTTCCTGCGGTGCGCCCGCCGTAAACCGGTGTCGTCGTGTAGTTGTAAAAAAAGTCCGAGTGGAATTTCGGCCAGTCCAGAACCGCGTAGGGGTTGCCGATCAGGAATCCGACAGGGACCGCCAGGCCGGACGCCCAAGCGGCGGGTCGCTTGAGACACGCGAGCACCGGGTTTCCTCGGCTTCCCAGCAAATGGGCGACGGGGAGCGCAGCCGCCACTGCGAGGCCGTTGTACTTGGTCGCGGTCGCCAGGCCGACGAGCAGCCCGGCCGCCACCGAAATGCCCATCGACGGCTTGCGGGCGACCGCACATGAACAGACAAACGATGCCATCATCATGAAGACAAGGGCCAGGTCGGTGGTCAGAAAAATCTGGTAGCAGACGAATCCCGCCGACGTCGCCAGAAGCAACGCTGCCACCCGGGCGGCCACCAGACCATAATAGCTCCGGACCACCGCGAAAATCATCGCCACCGTGCCAGCAAAGATCGCGAGATTCAGGCAGCGCGCCAATAACAGGCGGAGCCGGAAATAGATTTCGGAACGCTCCTTTTCCCCTTCCCAGAAAACGAGCGAGCTGACGGCTGTCGCAGGCAGGCGGGCCACGAAATGGTTAACGTAGGTGTAAAAGGGTGGTTTGAGAAACTCGCCAGGGTGCATCGGCGGACGCTCTTTCGCGAAGATATTCCTGAAGGCCATGGCATCTGCGTTCAAGCAGTTGTAGCGGCCCCAACCCAAGCCCTGGACGCCTAGCGCCAACCCGAGAACGACCGCCAGGAGGAGCCAGTTGTCGAGCAGCCCGAACCGGCGGGCCGCTGCGGCCAGACGATCACCGGACTGTTGAAGCGGAAATTCCCGAAGATATTTTATTGGATTCAAATTCATTGTCAGAGCGTGGCGGCGGGAGCCTTCTTCCAAACGGTCACCCGGTTCCGGAGAAACTCCGTGTAGCGGGGATAGGTCCACCAGGGAAATTTCGGCGATGTGTTGTCGTAAACCACCCGATAGCCGGAGCCATCCTTGAAGAGCGCCTCAAATTCGTCTTGAACGATACGCTCGAGATCATTGGATGACCAGAAAATCCAGTCCGGGTTTCTCTCCGCTCGTGCCCGGGCCGTGAACCATTCAGGTCCCTCCTTCGTTCTCCAGCGCTCCATCAGCCCCTGCATCTGCTCGTCCCCGGCGAAGATTTTGGAAAAGGTGGCGCTCATTTCGATGCCGTTCGGCATCCTGAAGACGGTGAGATTTTTTCCGGGAAGGTCCTGGATGCGAGGCATGGAACGGCTCACCTCGACAGTGTCCCGCGCCTGGACTTCCGTTCTCGCGATCTCGAGCGCCACCATGCGGGGATCCTCCCGGAACATGGTTCCCACCCACCATCCACAGACCAGATTATAGCAGAGCACCGCGGCGACAACCGGGACCGTCAGCCACTTAGCACGAAGCAGGGTTGCAAACCCCGCCGCCGCCATCAGGAGCGCAAACGGCGCGACAGGAAGAACGAAACGGGTTTCGAGACGTGGGAAGCTTCCGATCTTCCAGGCGTAGGCGATGAAAACAACAGCAGCTAGGAACCAGAGTTGCCGGGCATTTCTCTGGTTCCGGCCTGCCAGAAAAATGATCCCAGCCACGATGCCGGCCACAACCAGCGCGGTTCCGGGCCAGCCAAAAATTTCGGCGAACGCCTTGAAGAACGTGGAGTAACTGTGGCCCTGGGTCGCCCCGTTATAAACCGGCGTCGTTTTGTAATTGTAAAAAAAATCGCTGGAGAACATCGGCCAGTCCAGAATCGCGTAGGGGTTTCCCAGGATGAATCCCAGCGGCACACAAAGCCCGCAGACCCAGGAGGCGGGCCTTCGGAGGCAGGCGATGACCGGGTTTCCACGGCTTGCCAGCAAGTGGGCGACCGGCAGTGCCGCCGCTACAAACAGGCCGTTGTATTTGGTGGCGGCCGCAAGCCCGGCCAGCAAACCCGCGGCAATCGAGATCCCCATCCCGGGGCTCTCCACGATTTTCACCGCGCACGCAAACGAAGCCAGCATCATGAAGACAAGCGCCATGTCGGTCGTCAAAAAAACCTGGTATGGGATGAATCCGGCCGATGTGGCAAGCAGCAGGGCCGACAGGCGGGCCGCCGGAAGACCGAAGCTCTCCCGCGCAAGGACATACACCAGGAGGATCGAAGCGGCGAAGAACGCCAGATTGAGAGACCTCGCCAATCCCATGCGGAGGAGCAGGAACGCCTGTTTCCGCTGGCCCATCTCCAGCCAGATCAGGTTCCTGCTGACGGTTTCCGCCGGCACCCGGGCGAGAAAGTGGTTCGCATAGGTGTAAAATGGCGGTTTGAGAAAATGCCCAGGGTGGAGGTAGGGAAGCTTTTTCATCGCCACATTGCGTAGCGCCATGCGGTCCAGATTCAGGCAATCATATTTTCCCCAATCGAATCCCTGCACGCCCAGAACGAGCCCCAGGAGCAGGGCGGCAGCCAGCCAGCCGTCCCGCAGATACCGGAGTGCGCGGGACGCGACGCCTTTGGCATTCGAGAAAAATGCAACAAGGATGGATAGGAGCCTTTGGAACGATCGCTTCATGCAGCTAGGCCGGGTCGTTCACGGCCTTCTCACCGACCGCATTCGCGGTCTGGAATTGCCGGCGCAGGCGGCTCTCCACAAGGGAGAATACGACTGCGGCCCAACAGGAGATCGTCAACCAAGCCAGCCAGGACTGTAGGGAAAGATAGCGGTCGATGTCAAAGGAATGGACAAAGGCGACCGTCATGGCGCTGAGGAGGGCAGCCGCCGAGACCAGCAATGCCGTCAGCACCGCAAGCAGGTGGTCCCGGAAAAAAAACGGGGCGGCCGCCAGAAGAATCAGGCCGGCGATCAGGGATGCAGGATAGAGGACCGCCCCGACCGAACCGGCTTTTTTCAGCCATTTCGGACCCATGACCCGGACGGCGGGAAGGCTCGAAACCAGGCCGGAGGTTTCCGAAGCGGTCCGCGACAAACTGCCCGCGAGGTCCGCCCTCAGATCCGGATACCGGGAGTTGGAGAGCGGCACCGAAGCGGAGTAGAGCTTTTTGAGATTTGCCGACGGACGGGAAAGGTATTTTGGATCTTGGAAGACCGCAGCACGCAGTTGCGCGAGCCACTTCGCGACGTAGCGGTTCGGAAATCGCGCCATCGAGGAGAAGAGGGCGCGGAAATAGTAGGCGCGGCGTTCCTCCAGCGTGGAAACCCCGGGGAGTTGCACGAGTGTTTGGGAACTGAACATGAGGAAATCCGGATTGTGGCCCAGCAGGACAAAGCGCCCCAACTGGTGACGGCTTTCTTCGATGCCCGAACTCAGCCGGCTGCTGAACGCGGCATCTTCGGGGCTGGCTCTCCCCGCATCCACCTCGCCACGCAGGTAGTCCGAGATGATATTTGCATGCACGGCAAAGAGCAGCATCGGAAGGAAGGACTTTGAGGCGGAGTCGGGCTTCCATTGCAACGCCACCGGTGCCGCTGCGACGAGGATCAGCGCCAACAGGCCGCCCGCGAGAAGGGGTAAGCCGGCCGCAAGAAGCGAGCGCCCGCGGCGCTGAATGAAGACTCCAAGACCCAGGACCAATGGGCTGAGCAAAAATGCGAACCCCCAACTCGGCTTGAGGTTGAGCGACGCCACAGCGAACACCATGGCCCCGATACCGCTGGCCAGCACGATCCCATCCTTCGACTTTCCGCCCGCGGACCACCGGGCTTTGACAAACAGCATCAGGCACAGGATTTGCAGGCCGGCCACCAGGGGAAATATGGCCTCCGGTCGAACCTGCATCCCAAACAAGATCGGCTCCGCCCCGATGAGGTAGAACCCGACCGCCGCCAATCCGAGTAATGGGGCAACAACATGACGCGTCCAGTTTTCGGGAAGAAACGAGATCCAAATAACCCAGATGCCCATCCAAACAATCGCCGTGAGCAGTGATGCCAAATGCTGCGCGACGACGATAGACTTGAGATCTCCACTGGCTTTGAGCAGGCCCAAAATCACGACGGGATACAGGAATGATCGGCCGTGCGTCTGCTGCAGCCCCTGACCGGAAAGTTGGGAGAGCGCCGGATTCAGATAGCCCGGCGTGTCGGGATCGCAGATCGGCGTCAGCGGCTGCGCAAACCTCTGTCCGGCGGCATACGCCAGGAGCAGAACGAAGAGAAGGGCCAAAAGCCCGCGGAAAACCCAAAGGGCCGGAGCCGGTTTCATTTCAGCCCGCCTCCCGGTCCGCGTGGAAACGCCGGAGGGTCGATGCCCAGGTTTTTTAACGGGGAAAAATCCGGCCGGGTGTTGGCTTTTGCGAGTCCCACAAGGTTGTCCGAAGAGAATGGAATACGCGCGCCACAGATGCCAAGGAGTTTCAAGCCCAACCAAGCGATCCGCCAAGGAACTGGGATGATCAGCGGGCGGCTGTGCACGGACTCCGCAAGCGCTCTCACGATTTGCCTCAACGTCACCGGCTCCGGGTGCGCCACGGAATACACGCCGGAAGCGAGTTCCCCGTTTCCGGCCCTGAGCACGATGCCGGCCAGAGTTTCTTGATGCACCAGAAATTGCGGGGCATCCGGGCAGGGCACGGGCAGCAAAGGCAGCGAACGCACCGGGCCAAGCAGCTTCCCGATCATGCCTCCCGGATTGGCTCCGTAAACGAGTCCGGGTCTCACGACAACGCCGCCGGCTTTCAGAAAATCCCTCTCCACCTCGCGTTTCATGCGGCCATACAAAGAGTGACATCCATCGAACGCGCTCATGGAGGAAATAAATACCAGCCTCCTGACCCCGCATCCGATGGCGGAACCGAGAAGATTCCGCGACCCTTCGACATTCGTCCGGCGGGCATCACGGGCGGTTGCTGGCCGCATGTCCCAAGCGGCATGAACAAAGGCGTCGGCCCCGGTAAACGACCCGGGATCAGGATCCGCCGGCATCCTCCACTTTTTTCCAGAACCCAAGTCCGGCGGGCAAACTGACCAGTCCGCGCATCGAAAGGCCTTTGCTATTGCCCCGCCCACGTAGCCGGACGCTCCGGAAATCACAGCTTTCATGGCAGGCCGGCAAGCGAGGCGATCCGGTGCGCGTTCGCCATGGCGCTGAGAGCAATCGTTGTTCCCGGAATCGAGGGCAGGACCGAGCTGTCGGCAATGTGGGTTCTTTCAAAACCGGGCAGCCGCCCGAGAAGGTCGGTTTGGTTTCCACTCGGGGTTTTTGACATGGGGAAAGTCCCACCGCAGTGAAGCCCCCTGCCTGGGGCGCCGGTTTTGACAAACGGCAGGCCGGGGATGGAGCGGAGCAGGTGGGCGTGCCGTGCAAACTTCCACAACAGATGCCTCCGATAATGCCCGCTGGCAGGATTCTCAATCCCCCGTACATGGAACTGGTCCTCACCTCCGGAGGAACGCCGCAGCTCAAAGACAAGCTTGGCCGAATGGTCGGAATGCAAAAAACCCTGCGCGATCAACATCCGGGAAAGCACGGGCGGCGAAAAGTGCCTCAAGGGACCCAGCATGGCCGCAACCGAGGAGTCGATGATGTCGCTGTAGCTGTAAATTTGAACATGGCCGGTCTTGCCGCCCAAAACCGGGTCCACCAAATCCACAAAAATCTGGCTCAGCGTCTGAAGCCGTTCCTCGCGCACATTGCCGGATCCCGCGATCCGGAACAGAGGAAAAAGAAAGTAGTGGCTGTCCTTGCCTTCAACCGGGTCATCATACCTGCCCAAAGAGGCGAGCACGATGCGGGTCGTGGAGATCACGCCGGCGGTCAGGAAAAGCCGCGAAAAACCGACGCGCTCGAGCCCGCCGGACGGCGATAGATACTCCACTTCGACCATGCCGTTTTTTTCCTCGAAGCGGCGCACGGTGCATCCTGGCCGGTAATCCACACTCCCGTCCGCGATCCATTTTGAAAAGGGCTGCGCGCTGCTGAAAATCAGATCATACGGGCACCCGTGCATGCAGAGGCCGCATTCCCGGCAGCCTTGCCGGATGTCGCTGTCCTCGGCTTGGAGCGCCAGCCTGGCCATTCCAAAATGAAGGCCCGCGCGATGGAGGGCGTTGTGGTTTCGATTGAGATCCCTGAGCAGGCCCGCCGCCGATCGGCTCAGCGGAAGCTTTTGAAGCCGATCGCAGACCTTGGGGAAAAGCCGGTCCATGTCGTCTCCATATTCGCCGGTGGATCCGGTCAACCGCGAGACGGCGCGGTAGTGGGGCAGCAGGTCGTCCATCGCCAGCGGCCAGTCTTGAATGTCGGACGGCTGGTAGGGCAGGACCGACGCCCCCCAGATATTGCTGAGACCCCCGAAGGCGAAGGAGGGAATGTGGGCCATGCTCTCGAAGACAAGGCCGGTCTCGCCCTGCGGATACCGGGTCGAATAATCCGACCCCATCTGCATTTTGATTTCGAGCCCGTCCGGCGTGCAGCGATAATCCCCGCGAGCCCGGCGAACCATCTCGTCGGTCCACTCTCCGGGCTCTCGCGAGGCGAGTTCGCGTTTGTGCAGTTCGCGTTCCGGCTCCAACGTCTGCCCGACATCAAGGACGACCGGACGGACCCCGGATTCCACAAGAGCCTGGACAACGCCTGCCGCCGCCGCGCCGGATCCCACAACCCCCGCCAGCAGCGGACTCATCGGCACAATCCCTGACGCACGAGCCGGTGCATCTCGTTGTGATAAACAAGCTGGGTCTGGAGAATGACCCCGATGCAGAGACTCAGGGCGGCCATCACGGCCAGACCGGTCGCGAGGACGGCCAGCGGGACATGGTAAACCCACTGATAAAAAATATAGTCCGAGACCGGAGCGAGGCCGGCGGCGAGGGACAACAAGGCAAAGAGAAGGGCCAGAGAGCCGAAGAAAAGCGCCGGGCGGTAGTCTTTGCAGATCGCCACAAATGACGCGAGCACCAGCAGACCGTCGCGGTAGGTGTTGAGCTTTGAGACGCTTCCCTCCGGACGCGAGTGGTAGGACACGCCGATTTCCTCCACGGCATATCCCTTGGAAAGCGCCTGCAGGGTCATTTCCACTTCGATCTGGAACCCCGTGGCGTGCAGGGGAACGGTTTTGACAAACGCACGGGAAAATACCCGGTAACCGCTGAACACATCGTGGATCGGGCTTCCGAAGGTTTTCCGGATGAGACCGGAGACGAGGCGGTTCCCAAACTGGTGGAGCGGCCGGTAAGCAGCGCGCAGTTCGTCGACGGGTGTCGTCCTCCGCCCCACCACCATGTCCATACGCCGCTCCCGAGCGGCCGCAAGGAGGACTGCGGCCGCCTCCGGGGGATACGTGGCATCTCCGTCCACCATGATATACCAGTCGGCCTCCACGACATCGAACATGTGCCGGACGGCATTGCCTTTTCCGGGAACCGGCGAAAACGTGACCAGTGCCCCGGCCTCCGTGGCGATCCGCGCGGTCTGGTCGGTGCTGGCATTGTCGAAAACATGAACCTCAGCGCCGGGCAGCGCGGCGCGGAATCCCTTGACGACCCGTGCAACGGTGAGCTCCTCGTTGAAGCAGGGAACCAGTATCGCGATCTTTTCCTCGTTCATTTTCTCGCAGACCTTCTAATCGGAATTCCGGCGGCCTGCAATCCTGTCATGCCTAAGGCGGCCCTCACCGGCTGGGAGACGGGCCGCCAGCCAATGCCTGCCCCCTGCTTTCCCCTCGACGAAAAGGCCCCTGTCGGTTACGAACAATCTCCATGAAGACTGTGGGTTCACGCCATCAGGAGTTGAAGTCTCCCGCACATTCTGTCCGCAGGGCGGAGCGGATCATTGCCGACGCAAACCGCCTGGCTCCCCAGCCGAAGCCTCGCGGGTTCGTTGTGAAATCAAAAACCTGGCAGGAATACGCCGCGTGGAGGCGGGCCCAGACGAACCCGAGGTTCTGGTAATATGGAAGCGGCTCCGCCCAGCCCGCTCCTCCATGTTTGCAGCCTGCTCAATGCGCAAAAGGCCGAATATCTGGTTGTCGGCGCCTGGGCAATGATCCTCAACAGCGTGATCCGTGCCACCGAAGATGTGGACATCCTCATCGCGGACAACCGTGAAAATTTCCAGAAGGTCATCGATGCACTCTCCCTGCTCGCCGACGGAGCTGCCCGTGAACTCACCCCCGACGATTTCGCGGAAAATATCGTCATCAAGGTCGCAGATGAGGTGGAGGTTGACGTCAGCACCCGCGCTTGGACGGTCACCTATGCCGAGGCTGCCCCGAACGCGCTGAAAGCGGAAGTGGACGGGGTGGCCGTGCCCTACCTGTCTCTTCCGGACCTCATCCGCAGCAAGCAAACCCACCGGGATCAAGATCGTGTCGATGTGGAAATCCTCCGACGCCTCCTCCCCTGATCTCCCGGAACAATCGGATCGCTCAGCACGGTGTCCGGTTCCGTCATCCGGCTGCGCATGGTGACGGTGCCTGCGGCACTTGCGTGTGAGGGGCGTGAATGGTAAGTGTTCGAGCATGTTTGTCCCTGTTCCACATTTGATTGTCCAGCCCGACGACGGGGTCGCTCCCGTGCTCGATTTCATCCGTCTGGCCCATACCAGCCTTCTCATCAAGCAGTTCACGTTCAGCCAGCCCGAGTTGATGAAGGCGGTGGTCGAGCGCAAGGACGCTGGCGTCGCGGTCCGGGTGATGCTCAACCCGAAGCGTTCCGGCGGCGACCGCGCGAACGACGAGACGTTCGAATTCTTCAAAAACGCGGGCGTGGACATCAAGTGGGCGAGCCCGAAATTCTACGTGACACACGAGAAGTCGATCGTGGTGGACAAAAAGGCTGCGCTCATCGCGACCTTCAACCTGTGCGAGAAATATTTCACGCTGACGCGGGATTACGGCGTGATCGTGCAGGATCCCGAAAAGGTCGCTCAGGTCGCGGAGGGCTTCGAGGCGGACTGGGCAGAGCGCGACGACTGGCATCCTTCGCCGGAATCCGGCCTGCTCTGGAGCAACAACAATTCCCGCGAGGCGATGTCGCGGTTCATCGACTCGGCGAAGCAGACCCTCGAGGTCCAGCATCCGAAATTTGTCGATGCCACGATCCTCGACCGGATCGGCGACGCCGCCCACCGCGGCGTCGATGTCCGGGTGCTCTGCGGCGGCAAGCACGGGATCAGCGACTGGGATATCCTCGACACCTTCTCCTCGCTGCGTGTCATGCACCGGTCAGGGGTCAAGGTTCACAAACAGAAAAACCTCCGGCTTCACGCGAAGCTGCTGATCGCCGACAAGTCCCACGCGATTGTCGGCTCGATGAACATCGACCGCTCGGCGTTCGATCTCCGCCGCGAGCTCGGCACCAAAATCACCGATCCGGGAGTGGTCACGCGGCTGCTCGCGGTCTTCGAGAACGATTGGGAATCCTCCCACCACTACGACGCCCCCGACCCGCTCGATCCCTCGCTCCATCACGAGGATGATTTCCCGCACGACCCCGAGCTCGTCCATGAGTGAAAAGCCCACGCTTGTCGAACTCGCTCTGACGTTCAACCACATCGCGCTGGCCTCGTTCGGCGGCGGGCTCTCCGCGTGGTCGCGCGAGGTCATCGTCGTCGAGAAAAACTGGATGGAAGACGAGGAATTCCTGAGCGCGGTGACGATGTGCCGGATCCTTCCCGGCGCCAACCAGGTCAACCTCGCCGTCTTTGTCGGGGTGAAATTCCGGGGAATTCCAGGCGCGCTCGCGGCGGTCTTCGGGCTCACGCTCGTCCCGGTTCTGATCGTCATGGTGCTCGCGTTTTTCTACTTCCAGTTCCACGAGGTGCCCGCGGTGAAGGGGATCCTCAAAGGCGCGGCTGCCGCAGCGGTGGCGCTCACCCTTTCGATGGTTGTCAAAACCGGCCGCAAATGCCTGGTCGGCCTGATCCCGGTGCTGCTGTTTCTGGCGGTTTTCCTGATGAATGGAATCGCCCGGTGGCCGCTGCTCGCCTGCCTTTCCCTGCTGGCCCCGCTGGCCGTCCTATGGGCATGGCCGAAGGAGAAAAAGCCATGAACGTCAAGACGCTTGTCCAGATCCTCCTGTTGTTCAGCTCGCTCTCGATCCTCTCGATCGGCGGAGGCAACACGGTCCTCCCGGAAATGCACCACAAAGCCGTGGACGACTACCACTGGCTCACAGACAAGCAATTCGCGGACGTCTTCGCCATTTCCCAGGCGGCTCCTGGACCGAGCATTCTCATCGTCACCATGATCGGCTACAAAGCTGGAATTGGAGCGACAGGCAACGAGCTTTTCGGCGTCCTCGGAGCCGTCCTCGCGACCGTCGCCATGATGATCCCCGCCGGGCTCCTTGTTTACCTCGTCAGCCGGGTCTGGGAACACGCGAAAAATTCCCCGGTCCGCAAAGCCATCGAGAAGGGGTTCGCCCCGCTCACCGTCGGCCTCATCATGGCGAGCGCATGGGTCATGAGCAAAGCCGCCGACCACGACTGGCATGCGTTCCTCCTCACGGGCGTTTGCACGGCCATCTTTTCCACCACAAAAATCAACCCCCTCTTTATCGTGGCCGCCGCCGGCTTCATCGGGTGGCTGGGCTGGGTGTGAACAACGACTCGGCAGTTGCCAGAACCGGGGATTTCTGCTTAAGATCCGGCTTTCTCCCTATGAAAAAATTCCTCTGTTTCTTTGCCGTTGCAGCCGCTGTTGCCACCCTTCACGCAGAGTCAGGCGCCGCCGAGGTGGCCAAATACACCCCGGACGGACACTCGCGGTTCTGGACCTACTACAACCCGACGCCATCGAATTACATCGGCTCCCGCGATTGGTGGAACGGGGACTCGCTCTCCGGCGACTGGTGGGGGATCCGGAATTACATGGAAGACAGCGGCGTGGATATCTCCGCGAGCTATACGAACAACATCGCCGGAAATCCCGTCGGCGGCACAAGCGCCGGCTTCACCTATACCGACAACGTCAGCTTCGGGCTCGAGCTGAATTTTGAAAAACTGATCGGTTGGAAAGGCCTGTCGGTGACTGTGAGCGGGCTCAATCGCGCCGGCTCCAGCCTTTCGCAGCAGAACATCGGCAACCAGTTCACCGTCCAGCAGGTCTTTGGCGGGCAGACCGTGATGTTCTACGCGCTGCTGTTCGAGCAGAAGCTCCTCGACGACAAGATCAGCATCAAGGCCGGGCGGTTTTCCGCCGGCGACGATTTCGCGTCCTCCCCGATCTACTGGCTCTACATGAACAACGGCATCGACGGCAACCCGCAGGCGCTGCCGGTCAACACCTGCTTCTCCGCCTATCCGTGGGCGGTCTGGGCCGCCCGCCTGCGCGTGGACCCGACGCCGGAATGCAACGCGATGTTCGGCGTGTATCAGGTTTCCGACCGCGTCTTCGGCCGCGCTAGCTATCATGGTTTGGACTGGAGCATCCAAAAGAACGACGGCGTCCTCCTGATCAGCCAGTTCGGCTGGACGCCGGAATTTTTCAAGCGCCCGGTCGAGAAAGCCGCGGCATCCGACGGAAAATCCGTTGTGGAAACGAAGGCCCGCTCCGAGGGCAAGACGTTCAAAGCGATCTCGCCGGACACCGAGATGAAGGGCCTGCCCGGTCACTACTGGTTCGGCGTCTATTACTCGCCGTGGCAGTTCGCCCAATTCGGCACGACAAATACCGCAACCAATTCCTACGGGTTCTACTGGCATGCGGACCAGATGATCTGGCAGGAGTCTCCGGGCAGCGACCAGGGGCTGACGCTCTGGTCATCGTTCGTGCTCTCCCCCCAGCAAAATATCGCGAAGCTCCCGTTTCAGGCAAACGCGGGCGTCGTTTATAAAGGCCTCATCCCGACCCGCGACCAGGACTACACGATCTTCGGCCTCGTTTACGGAAAATTCAGCAACAACTACGCACGCACCGTTGCGGCGGCCGGAAACGGATATCCCCAGTATGAAATGGTCCTCGAATGGGCCTACCGCGTAAACTTCACGAAATTCGCCTACGTCCAGCCCGACCTCCAATGGGTCATCAACCCTGGCGGCACCGGACGCATCCCGAACGCCCTCGTCCTCGGCGCCCAGATGAGCGTCGTCTTCTGAAAATTGGCCGGACACCGGAGCTTGGGAAAGCTCGGGGTAGACTGCCGAGAGGCAGCCCGAAGGGCGAGATGCCGTGGACGGCACGAGTCAATAGATCATCGTCGTGCTTACATCCGAATGCCCCAATAACTCCTGAACCGTCCGAACACCCGCGCGATAGCGCTTCGTAACAATCAGGGAAAGACTATGGTGTAGCCGGGAAGGCAACCGGAGCGTCAGCGCAGCAATATCGGCGCCCCCTTCGAGGAGATGCGACCCTGGCAGCTCGGGGAGCCGCACGGGAGATCAACCGCAGGTTGGCCCGAAGGGCAAGACGCCGGGGACGGCGCGCGTCAACATTGGTCGAATACCGGAGCATCTCCTCGTCAGCGGTCCAGCGGCGACACCGCCGCCATTTCCGGGCGCCCTAAGACGTGCGTGTATATCATTGTCGTGCTCACATCCGAATGCCCCAGCAACTCTTGCACCGTCCGTATATCGGCGCCCCCTTCGAGGAGATGCGTAGCAAACGAATGCCGCAGCGTGTGCGGTGTCACCGGCTTCGTCAGCCCGGCCCGCAGGGCGCACCGCTTCACCAACTTCTGCACGCCGTTCGCATCCACATGGTGGCGGCGCTCCACCTTCGTCCATGGGTCGATGGACAGGCTTTCGGAAGCGAACAGCCAGAACCACGCCCATTCCTTCCCCGCGTTCACGTATTTTACCGACAGCGCATCAGGCATGAAGACTCCCTCGACCCCCATCTTCCGGTCCCGCTCCCAACGCTCCTTGGCCCGAGCCAGTTGGGCTTCCAGCGACTTCACGAGTTTCCTCGGCAGCGGTGCCCGCCGGTCCTTGTCCCCCTTGCCTCCACGAACCACGATATACCCGTTCCCGAAATCCAAATCCTTCACCCGCAGGCGGACGCACTCCATCACGCGCAACCCCGACCCATACATCAGCTCCGCCATCAGTTTGCCCTGCCCGTCCATTAATTCCAACAACCGCCCGACCTCCTCGCGCGTGAGTACCGTCGGAACCCGCTGCGTCTGCGGCGCGCGCTCGAGCTCCCGCTTCCCGCCCGCCGGACGCCTGAGCACCTTCCCATACAGAAACTGGAGCGCGCTCAGCGCCTGGTTCTGCGTCCCGCTCGAAACCCGACGGACGACCGTCAGGTAGTCCAAATATTCCTTCGCGTCCTCCCATTTCAGTTCCCGCCGCGTGCGCGGCACGGCAAAAATGAGAAACCTCTTCACCCACTCCAAATACGTCTGCTCCGTGCGATACGCATACCGTTCGGTCCTGAGCGTCTCCTCGACCAAATCATAGAAATTCTGATATTTTTCCGGCAGGTCTCCCGTATCCGTCCGCCCCGCAAAGGTCGCCGCCCCCCGCGCCGTCGGCGGCCTCGGCACCGGCGCCGCATCACTCGTGCCCGAGCCCTCTTCCTCCGTGTCCTTCGTGCCTCCGTGTGAGCCCCTCCCAAATTCCAAATTCTGAATCAAATCCACCGGCCAATCCTTCGCCCACCCCGCCGGCTCGACCTCCCGGTAAAAGACCCGCAACGATTCCTCCGCCTGCCTCACCTGCCAGATTTCCTTGCCCTCCCCCGCAAGCTTCTGCAAATATCCCTCCACTTGGCCCAGCTCTGCCTGGGAAAATTTCGCCGGCTTGATGAACCCCAGAAAT